>BNJT01002624.1_pt1:1710000-1790108 | contig 1790108 bp, 2196 predicted proteins | sample 8540491 | NCBI WGS metagenome assembly BNJT01 (sample SAMD00202455, study PRJDB9452) | human saliva metagenome | host: Homo sapiens | reverse complement strand
CAGAAAAGCTCTCATTTTCATATAAAAATTACTCAATATGATAATTCATTTTATATAGTAGAAAAATAAGATCAACCTCTAAAGCTAATTCTATTGGAAGAAATTTTATATAAGTTGATCTTATTTCTTATTATATTTCTATTATCTTAGTCGGAATTGCTGGATCAGTATCCATTATGACTATTTTATCATTACAATCTATAGTCTTATCTGCTTCTAGAACACAATCTATATCTTTGTGTTTAAGCGTCATTTCAGCTGCCATACGAGCCAGTTCCTTCGTATTATTTTGCTCACTTAAGTGGGCTAAAAAGACATTCTCGTATTATCTCCTACTATTTTTCGTCAAATAATTTAGCAGAGTCTGTATTTGACAAGTGCCCCATATCTGATAGATATACGCTGTTTAGTAGTCCATGGATAAGGTCCACTCAGCAACACATTCTCCTCGTGATTACTCTCATAAACAATCGTATGCGAATCCTTTACATAATTTATCATCTTATCAGACACATATCCCGTATCTGTAAGAATACTCACCCTTTTTCCATCGCACTCAAAAAAGTATAAAAATTGCGGATTAATCGCATCATGACTAACTCCAAAAACTATTAACAACTACATCATCAAAAATCTTTACTTTCTTCTTTTTCAAAATGAAATTTTAAGTCAGAACTAATCTCACCACATTTTGTCATATTCTGCCAAGTAAGCGCATTGGCATATACCGGAATATTGTATTTTCTTGCCAGTACCCCCACTCCTTTAATATGGTCTATATGCTCATGAGTTACAAAAATCGCATTTATATCTTTAATATCACGACCTATTCGCGCTAAGTTCTCTACTACTTTTTTCCCAGTCAGTCCAGCATCTACTAAACATCTAAAAATTATTATGCTCTATATAGATACTATTTCCACTACTACTGCTGGCTAATACCGATAATTTCAAATTGCACCTCCGTACTTAAATTTTACACCTTTATATTATACCACTTTTGCAATGCTTTAGGTAGAAAGAACTACAATCTTGAACATTCCTAATCATCTCTTAATATATTTTAAGTAAACACTCTTTAGAATCTTGTTACAATAGGCTACTCTTGTAAATTGTCAGAAAAAAATTTAAAAAAATTTCAAAAAAGACTTGCATTCTAAAAAAATAATGTGTATAATAAAAACAACAAAAACGAGAAGGAGGAACTACAAATGAAACAAACAACAACTTTAAACTCTTGGCAAAACTGGCGTAGATAATGTTGTGTGTATGTTTTTATGACGTAGACGCAACTTTAGTGTACTCTAAAAAAAGTGTCTATGTCGGCTGTAGAAAAAAATCGTTTTAAAATTTCAGTAAAAAGGGCCGTATAGAATTCTATACGGTCTTTTCTTTTTAGGGTAAAATACAAAAATCAAAATAATCTTATAGACAATTCGAAAGGAAATAAACAATTATGACAAACTTAGAAAATAACTTAAACAACTCAAAAGGATACTTTGGAGAATTTGGGGGAAGCTTCGTGCCTGAAGTTGTACAAAAGGCTCTTGATGAACTAGAAGCAGCTTATGATAAATACAAAGATGACGAAGAATTTTTAGCAGAATATGCTCACTACTTAAAAGATTACTCAGGACGTGAAACACCACTATACTACGCTGAAACTTTAACAAACCACCTTGGAGGAGCAAAAATCTACCTTAAACGTGAAGATTTAAACCACCTTGGAGCTCATAAACTTAACAACGTTATCGGACAAATCTTACTTGCAAAACGTATGGGTAAAAAGAAAGTTATCGCTGAAACAGGAGCAGGTCAACACGGTGTAGCTACAGCTGCTGCCGCTGCAAAATTCGGTATGGAATGTGAAATCTACATGGGAGCTCTTGATGTAGAAAGACAAAGATTAAAATGTATTTAGAATGGAAATGCTTGGAGCAAAAGTTCACGCAGCACAAGAAGGAGAAAAAACACTTAAAGAAGCTGTTGACGCTGCATTCAAAGCATGGATTGAAAACATCGACGATACTTTCTACGTACTAGGATCAGCAGTAGGACCTCACCCATATCCTACTATTGTAAAAGATTTCCAAAAAGTTATTAGTAAAGAGGCTAAACGTCAAATCCTAGAAAAAGAAGGACGTCTACCTGACTTAGTAGTAGCTTGTGTAGGTGGTGGATCTAATGCAATCGGTGCTTTTGCTGAGTTCATCCCTCACGAAGAAGTAGCGTTACTAGGAGTTGAAGCCGCTGGACGTGGTCTAGATACAGATCGTCACGCAGCAACACTAACACTTGGTACTGTAGGTGTTGTTGATGGTATGAAAACTTACGCATTATTCAACGAAGACGGTTCAGTAAAACCTGTTTACTCAATCTCTCCAGGATTAGACTACCCAGGTATCGGACCAGAGCACTCATTCCTAAAAGATGCAAAACGTGCTGAATACGTAAGTGCAACTGATGATGAAGCTGTCGATGCTTTACTACTATTAACTAGAACAGAAGGAATTATCCCAGCAATCGAAAGTTCACACGCCCTTGCAGAAGTAATTAAACGTGCTCCAAAACTAGATAAAGATAAAGTAATTATCGTTAACGTATCTGGACGTGGAGACAAAGACGTAGCAGCAATTGCAGACTACTTAGAAAATAGAAATAAATAATACAAAAACATCGCATACTAGCTTTTTCTAATATGCGATGTTTGGCATTTACTTTAGTAGTATTACAAATCTTATCAGATATCAATCAGTTCAATTACGAGCTTATTTATTCATTGCACTTCTCATATATTTGTGTTAAAATAAAAATCATAAAAGAGAGAGCCGTTTTAAAAGACGGCAGCTCAATTAGTTAGTTATAAAAATAACCATCTAACCCGCTAAAGTTAGCGCTAAAGTTAAAGATGGTTATTTTTATTGTCATTTTTGAACGCTTTTAAGCACACTCCAACTATTGTTACAATCAATAGATTTATACCAATAATAGTTTGTACTACTTCGTAAGGTGACAACTTGCTACTCCTTTCTTCCAGATTTTTAGTGTATGCGAGCATAGCACCATCCCCTTTCATATTGAAGTAGCCACCATCTTTATCGGAAGTTTTACACCCCTAACTTCTCTCTCCAGTTTTGATTATATCAAATTAAATTATGATAATCAACTATTTATAAAAGTTGCTATATCAATGCTTTTAACTTGTTAATTATAGTAAATTTTACCCATAAATTGAACATGTTCTTAAAAAAATAAATTCAGAAAACTAGAAATAAGTAACAACAAAACATCGCATACTAGATTTTCTAATATGCGATGTTTCTTTTTATTATTTTTTTGAAACTTTCTTATGTAATTCTGTATAGAATAATAATCCTATTAACGTTAGAGCTATTCCTCCCATAGCTAATGATGTTTGTGAAATTAAAGTACTTACTAAAGTATAAACTCCCACCAAGAATAGCTATTATAGGAACTATTGGGATATAAAGGTACTCTATATGGTCTTTCTAAGTTTTCGGTTCTTTTTTTACGTAGTATAATTACTGCAAGGAAAGTTGCTGTGTAGAAGAACCACATTACAAATACTAATAGGTCTGTTAACATATCAAAACTACCTGTTAACATCATTAAGAATGCTATTACTAAAAGTAATAATCCTGCATTTACTGGTACAGCACCTTTATTCAACTTCGTCCATACATTTTTAAATGGAATTTGTTCACTTTTTCGCCATTGCATAAGGAACTCGAATCCCAGCCATTGAAAAATCCATTAATTGCTCCATATACACTAACAAGTATTCCAATCGTAATAATTTTACCACCAATACCACCAAATAACTTCGCAGCTACTTCACTGGCTACAGTTTGATTACCTGCAACATGATCTAATGGTAAAGTCATAAGATAAGCTACATTTATAAGTACATATACAATCATAACAACCGCAAGCCCTAGAAAAATTGCTCTTGGTAAATCTTTTTTAGGATTTTTCATCTCACCTGCCATACTTCCTACGTTCGTCCAACCTTCATAGGCAAACATCGCAGCAAGTAAAGCTCCACCTAGTCCACTAGCAAATGAAATATCTTTCCCCGCTTCTATAGGGAATAATTGTAACGGTTGTGAGTCAGTTTGAAATAATCCAAATGCAATAATTACTATTAATGGTATCAATTTACAAATAGTGGCTACAGTCTGAATCGTTCCTCCGATTTTCCCACCTAAAAAGTTTAGAAACATTAACGATGTTGCTGCAGCAATGGCTATAGGAAGATGCCAAGTCTTATCTAAATTTAATAAATTTAAAACTTGTGTAGAAAAGATAACAGCAAGAGCCGCTATCATCGCAGGAAAATAAATCACCGACTGCGCCCATCCTAATAAGAATGCTGCTGTTTTTCCATAAGTTCTTTCTATCCAAACGACCATCCCTCCAACTTCAGGAATAGATGCCGCAAGTTCTGCAACGGTAAGACCTGCACAGATAGTAATAATACCAGCAAGTATCCAAGCTAGTAGCCCTAAACTCATCGTACCTGTCGTCTTATAAATTACAGCTGCCTTAAAGAATACCCCTGCACCTATTACCGAACCTATTACAGTCATAAAAGCTGGCATAAAGCCTATCGTTCTTTTCAGTTCACTCATTAAATAATCTCCTTATTTCACAGAATTTTTTATACTTAATTATAACCTTTTATGCAACAAAAATAAAAAAGAAAAAGACTCAAAATTTGAATCTTTTGAATGTTACTTCTAGTTCACCAAAAAGACACTTTTTTTAAATATATAATTAAATTTTAAATATTTATATTTCATTGATTATCTATGCGATAATTATCTCTATCGTAATTGTCATTTCCGTGTAATTCTTACTATTATTAACAATATTAAAATAATAATATTAATTCCTTTAAAAATCATTGATAATCACTAATTAATCTGATATAATCAAAAATCGGAGAGAGAAGTTGGAAAATTATAATACTTTCTACAAAGATGGTGGCTACTTTTTTTACGAAAGGAGTTGGTGCTATGCTCACATACACTGAAAAACTTGAAGAAGGGAGTAGCAAGTTGTCGGCATACGAAATTGTACAAAACAATTATTGAATAAACCTTTTAATTGTTTCAATAGTTAGTGCATGTATTATGGCATTAAAAAGACAATAAAAAAATAACCATCTTTAAAAACTGGTAGATAGCCCCAAAAATTTGGACAAATTTTGGAGGGCTATTTATTATGAAATTAACAGATGAAAAATAGGATAGAAATGTATAGACTTAAGAAAGAAGGATACTCATACAAGGAACTGTCTAAAAAGTTTGAAATTGATCCTAGTAATGTGAAGTACATGGTCAAATTGGCTGATTTACATGGTGAAACAGTGCTGATTAAGGGGAAAAATAATTTCTATCCACCAGAATTGAAATTAGATATAATCAATGAGGTTTTAATATTAGGACATTCTATAAAAATCTACTTCATTAAAGTACGCATTACCAAACCCTGCTTTTACTTAGTAATTGGATTTCAAAATTTAAAGAAAAACGGGTATAATATACTAGAGAAACCGAGAGGAAGAACTAGTAAAATGAAAAATAATAATAAAAAGATAGAAAAAATGAATTATCAAAAAGTAGAACAATTAGAGAAGGAACTTGAGTACTTACGTGCGGAAAATGCAGTCTTAAAAAAGTTGAGGGAGATAAGGTTAAAACAATCTCAAACGAAGAGAAAACAAAAATAGTAGAAGAATTAAAGGGAACACATAGATTAAACATACTATTAAAGATTTTTAGGCTTATCTCGCTCATCATATTATTATACAAAAATAAAGAAGATAAAGATAAAAATAAAAAAATATAGAAGAAGCTATTCTATTAATTCAGGAAAAGAACAAATATAGATACGGTTATAGAAGAATAACATTAGAACTTAAAAAAATATGGGATTTGTAGTAAATCATAAAAAAAGTTTTAAGATTAACGAGAAAAACTTGGTGTATTATCATTCGTAAGACCTACTAGAAAAATACAACTCATATAAAGGAGAAATTGGAAAAATCGCAGATAATATAATAGCTAGAGATTTCTTCGCCTCAGAACCATTAAAAATGTTATACAGATGTAACTCAATTCAAGATTGGAGAGGATAGAGTTTATTTAGCACCTATAATTGATGGATATAATGCGGAGATAATAGCTTATAATATTTCATTCTCACCTAACATGGAACAACAGTATGAAATGTTATCGCAACTTCAAGATAATAGGTACGATGGCATGATACTACATAGTGATCAAGGTTGGCAATATCAACATATTACATATAGAGAAATTCTTAAAGCAAAAGGAATTAAACAATCAATGTCTAGAAAGGGAACATCGGCTGATAATGCATTTATGGAATCCTTCTTTGGAGTTTTAAAATCTGAGATGTATTACGGATCTCGAAAAATACTTTCAAGAATAAATATGAATTAAAAAGAAGCTATTGTAGATTATATAAAAAATATTATAATGAGGAAAGAATAAAGTTGAACTTAGGTGGATTAAGTCCCGTAAACTATAGAAAAAAATTAATAGAAACAAATATAATAAAAAAGAGACTTTCATTCCTTTTTACAGTTTAGATTTTCTCCCTATTTAGTCAAGGACAAGGGCTACGCCTTTTAAAAAATCCTTGACTAAATAGTTCGAAAAATCTAAAAATAACTGTAAGGAATGAAAGTCACTAAAAAGTAATAAAATTTACTGACTTTAAAAGTTTAAAAATACTAAACAAAAAAATAACTGAATATTTTGTCCAATTTTTTTGGGTGCAGTACCACTTTTGAGCGGTTAAGACAGTTATTTTTAAACTATAATTAATCAGAGTCACCGTCTTTAAAACGGCTCTCTTTTATAATTTTATTTTAACATAAATATAAAATAAGTGCAATGAATAAATAATACTACAACTTATTTTATGAATAGTCATCTTAGATACACAAAACACACCACATACTAGATAATCTAATATGTGGTGTTATTATTATATTTTATATTTCTCTACTTCCCAAATAATAATTTGAAGAAGTTTAATTTTTGACCGTATCTTAATGTTGCTAATCTATATACTCTAACACTTGCAAATGCTACAAGTAATGTAGTTACAGCTAATATACCATAAGATAATCCTAATTCTTGTATAGAAACGTGGCTTATTGCATAACGCGTAAACATTACAAAATATGATGTAAATGGAACATATGATAAAATCTCTGCAAGTTTAGTGTCCCCTGTTGAACCCATAATATAATAGTTCACGAAAAACGCACCCATAAACGTTAACATCGGTAAAGTTATGGCTCCGTTAACATCTTCAATCTTACTAACTAATGAAGCGAATGCCGCATACATAAACATAAACATCACAAATCCAGTTAATGCAAATACTAACCCTACACCAAGAACTTTTAAGTCCACATTTTCTATAATATGTTTGATGTTATCACTATATTTAGAACCATTGATTTTTAGCCCGGCGAATAATCCACCAATAATTAAGCCCATTTGAATAAGTACCGCAACCGATAAAGCTAGTACTTTTCCTAAAATTAACGTTCTCGGACTTACAGTAACTACTAATAACTCCATAGCACGGTTACTTTTTTCCTTAACAACATTCATTGCAACTACACTACCAAATTGGATTACTGTCATATAAACTACAAATGTAAGAACATAAACTACTGCTACATTGATTGCTTGCGTCTGCATATCAGAATCTCCACTTACGTTTACAGGTACAGGTTGTGGAAGATGTGTTTTTACGTTAGTTACTTTATCGTAATCTAAACCATTTTGTTTATAAACTAATTTTTCTACATTTTTTCCAAAAGCTTCTTTAAATTCACTACTACCTTTACTAAAGATAGATTGTTTAGATAAATATTCATAACTATCTTTAGTTAAAACAATACCCTCATCTAATTTTTTAGCTTTAATATCTTTTTCTAGAGCCTCTTTACTATCGTATTTTTTAGCTTCTTTCAAATCATCTAGTTGAACACTCACATCTTTTACTACATATGCACTACGTGTAAAATTATCATTGCTCTCACCTTTGAAAAGATTACTGTTAGCGATTGATGGAACAAATGTTATACCTATAGCTAAAATAAAATAGATTGCCATAATAACTTTCGTCGCTTTTTTCGCAAAAAATTGTTTAAACTCAAAATTAAATACTGTACTAAAATTTTTCATAATTACTTACCTACCTGTTCTTTGAAAATATCTTCTAACGAAGGTTTATAAAGTTTAAATTCTTCTATATTAAAACTACTTCCTGCAAGTTTTGCTAATAATTCTTTTTTAGCTCCCTCTTCTTTAAAATCAAGGAGCACTCCCTCTGGTACTAATGAATATTCAATACCTAATGGTATAGACTTAAGATTAGCAAGCAGTTCCTCTTTCGCAAAACCACTAACACTCAAAATCATTTTCCCATGTCCTAATTGTTTTTTAATGTAATCTAGATTACCACTTAGAGTAATTTCCCCTTTTTCTAGTATATTAATATCCTCACAGAATGTTTCCACAACTGGCATTTGGTGAGATGAGAAAATAACAAGTTTATCTTTTTTGATAAAATCTGTAATTATTTCTTTTAGTTTAGATACATTCACCGGATCAAGTCCACTAAATGGCTCATCAAAAACAAGAATATCTGGATCGTTCATAACACTTTGAATAATTTGAATTTTTTGTGCATTACCTTTAGATAATGTTTTTAGTGCTTGTTTATTATCCTCTAGTTCGAAGTACTCTAGCCATTTTTTCGCTTCTATTTGTGCTGCTTTCTTCTTCATACCTTTTAACATTCCGAAGTATGTAAGTTGATCTACAAGTCCAACACCATCGTACATTCCGCGTTCTTCTGGAAGGTAGCCAATTTTCACCTTACTGTGATCTAGAGGTTTTCCGTCTAGTAAAATCTCCCCTTTGTCCGGCTTGAATATATCTAACAGAATTCTAAAACTTGTTGTCTTACCACTACCATTTCTTCCTAGATATCCGTTAGCCACTCCACTTTTCGCTGTGAAGCTAACACCCTTAAGAACCTTTTTATTACCAAAACTTTTCTCCACATTTTTAAATTCTAAAATCATAGCCCTTACCTCATTTCCTAACTTTTTTAAAGTTATATCCCTTTTTTATTAATCATTATTTTTTATTTCTTTTGTTAACTTGAAATATTTCGGTATAAACATTCCAAGTCCTCCTATACAGTAACCAAATATACCACCTATTAATCCACCTATTAACATGGCTAACACATCAGGTATTCCACTATTAATTATCCATTTAATATTAGTAAAATACAATACCCCTATTATATTTATTAAAAATAAATAAAACTATAAATCTTAACAATCTATATTTAACAATTTCTAATTCCGTCTCGGTATCAGTATATATCGGATAAGAACTCGAAGTTCCTTCAGCAAGTCTAAACAAATTATAAACTTGAAACTTATAAAGCTTCCAGCCACTTACTTTATAATACTCTTCTATCTCTGGTGTAAAGTTTTTATCAAAGATAAACTTATATTGCTTATCGCTAGTTTCTGAGACTTTCTTCATTCTAATTGCCACTATAGCCTCTTTATCGTATTCATATCCCTGAGCAGCAAGATGATTCATTTTATCCGCTACTTTATCATAGCTTATAAATACCGGAACATATTTATACTTCATAAATTCAATCCTTTCTTCTCTTTAAAAATAAATATTTTATAAAGAACGCTATATTTACAGCACCTAGTCCTAGACCAAATCCAAAAAACATTCCTAAAATAAAATCTATTACTTCAGATGCCATTAAAAATTCATTTATTATGTGCGCCACCAAAGCTATAAGAAAGCATCCTAACATGATTTTTCCATTAAATCTTAGTCTATATAGCCACATGTACTCTTCACTCAAATTATCTGTATATAGTGTAGTTGCTGAAGCCTCGCCCCGTAGTATCTGCCAAAAAATACCATTTCTAACTACTTCCCAACCGTTAAACTTATAAAAGTCTTCACGTTCAGCATCGAACTTTTTATCATATACCAGTTCGTATTTGTAATCGGTTCTTTCTCCTTTTTCTAATAAAATTAAGAACCCCAGAAACTTTTTAAAATGCCACCCCTTAGCACTATATCTTTCTAATTTTTTCATGAGTCTCTTATTTGTTAAGGCGAATGTATGTATCACCTTATAATTACTCATCACTTCCACCACCTATAAACTTCTTAGCCACATCTAGTAGAAACTGTCGAAGTTTTAAATTTTTCTCCAAAACTTCCATGCCTTTTGAAGTAATATGATATTCTTTTTTCGAATTATCGATTTCTTTATCTTCAATCCAACCTACAGAAACCATTTTTCCTAGAGTCGTGTACATTGTCGCAGGTCCGATAATAATATTATTATCAGTAATTTCTGCTACCTTTTGCATTATTAAATAACCATGAATAGGTTCTGTTAAAACTAGAAGCGTAAAAAATATACTATCCGTTAATTCGCCCGTTTCATAAGGGCTTAACTTTGCCATTTTATCCCTCCTAACTTAATTAGAGATATTCCTTATCTATATCAATCACCGATATATCTATATTTGATATAATTATATATCCATCATTGATATAAGTCAATAGATTTTTTTATTATTTTTCATAAAAAAATATTAGATAAAAAAATATTCTTCTTAATTTATAACCTATATTATTTATTACAGATATCTAAAAAAATGAACCTATAATGTAGTAATATAAGTTATATTATGATAGAATAATCCTATAAAATTAAAATTTATAAAAATAGATTTTTTTATACTTAAAATAATCTATTTTCATTAACGTTAAGGAGAAACTCATGACAAAAATCATTAAAAAAATATCTATTACTTGTTGCAACAGTTATTCTTTCAGTTACCCTTGCTGCTTGTGGCACAGGAGCTTCTGTAGAGCAAATCGTTAATAAATCAGTAGAATCATCTAAAAACATAAAAAGTACAGATTTCGTAGCAACAAACAGCTCTGAAATTTTAGTTGGTGAACAAACTCAAACAGTTGAAAATACTGTAACTGGTTCATTAATTATCGACCCACTAACTATGAAAGCAACTACTGATGTTAAAGCCCAAGGTCAAACTCAAACTTTAGATCTTTACATTAAAGACGGTACTGCATATGCTAAATCAACTGGTCAAGATGAATGGGTTAAAAGTTCAAATAACAACATAACTGCTCAATTTGAAGGACTTAAAAAAATAGCAAACTCAGAACAAATATTAGAGTTCTACAAGAAAATTGCTAAAGACTTCAAGAAAACTGAAGAAAACGGAAATTATGTTCTAACGTATACTGGAAGTGGAGATCAGTTTAAAGAACTTATGGTTGCTATTGCTAATGCGTCTTCTGGAAATGAAGTAAATACTGAAGCGTTCAATAATGTTGACTTCAAAAATGTTTCAATTAAACTTGTAACTACTAAAGATTTCATACCTGTTAATAATGAAGTAACTATGGAGCTTGCAACTAAAAACACTTCAACTCCAACTACAATGAAAGTTAAACAAAATATTAAGTACTCTAACGTAAACAATGTAAAAGAAATCAACCTACCTGATGAGGTGAAAAATGCCAAAGAGGTAAACACTGCTACTCAACAATAATAATATTACCTACTTACTCAAAAAAAGTAAGTAGGTTTTTTTATTAATCAATTTTATATTTTTTTATAATTTAAAAAAATTAAGGTTAAATTTTCATATACTTTATTTTAATATCTGAGTTTATGTAAATATATCCTTTCAGTTTACAACACTCCTTTCATCTAGTATAATAATGTGTACGACTAAAATATTAGGAGGTAATTTGAATTTATAATTATAGCGCCCGAACTAAGTTCTAAAGGTTAAATTGAATTTAGTTGACGAGGAAAAAAGTTATCGAAAATTCGGCGGATGCTTTTTCGGAACCAGAGAATTTCGTTAGATAATGTACAATGGGGTGTACCTTTGTATCTTTAGGAACGTAGTGACGACAAGATACTTAGGTACAGCGTATGCAACAGCAACTTAGTTTTTAAGGAAGAATGACGTAAAAAACTTTAGTTGCCACTGCTGGGGTAGATCTTAATGTTTCTAGGAACGAAGAGACGACGAAATATTTAGATATAGCGTATGCAACAGCAACTTAGTTTTTAAGGAAGAATGACGATAAAAACTTTAGTTGCTACTGCTGGGGTGTACCTTAGTATCTTTAGGAACACAGTGACGACAAGATACTTACAGTGGCTACTAGCAAAATATTTCGTCATTTCATTCCTTATATTTTGAGTAGCTGTTGTCTAAGTTACTCGATAAGGTTTCTTATCATCTTTTTGATTCAAGAAACCTAACGATTAACTCATAGCTACAACGTATGCAGTAGTTAAGGAACGCAATATTGAATTTTAAAACCCTTCAAAATCATTATCACCTCTCTACATGCTCATTATGTCTTCTTTTAAGGTTTACATAAACTTAATGTAATATAATAAATTAACTGAAGTATAATATTTTTGAGCACAAATATATAAACTTTTATAGTACTTTCTATAAAAATAAATTAAAGAAAAAAGCGAGGAATTTTTAATATGTGTGGAATTGTAGGATTTGTTGGAGAAGCAAATGGAGTTAAATTTTTAATCGATGGACTTAGCAGCCTTGAGTATCGTGGATACGACTCAGCTGGTATCGCTGGTGTTGTTAACGGAGAAGCTAATGTCACTAAATCTGTAGGTCGTATTAAAAACTTAGAAGCCCTAATCCCTGGGGATCTTCACCTAGAATTAGGTATTGGTCATACACGTTGGGCTACTCACGGTGGAGTTAACACAACTAACTCTCACCCTCATCAAAGCTTCAACAAACGTTTTATTTTAGTTCACAATGGAGTTATCGAGAACTTCCAAGAACTTAAAGAAAGATTTTTCAAAGGTGTAGAACTTGTTTCTGAAACTGATACTGAAGTTATCGTTCAATTAGTACAAGTTTATAGCGATCGTGGTCTTGATACTAAAGAAGCTTTCAAAAAAGCTGTATCTAAACTTCAAGGTTCTTATGCACTTTGTTTAATAGATACAGAAGATAAAGACACATTATATGTTGCAAAAAATAAAAGTCCACTTCTTATCGGACTAGGAGAAGAAAATAAAAACTATGTTGGTAGTGATGCTTTAGCAATGATTAAGTACACTAACAACTTCTTAGAAATTAACGATGGTGAATTTGTTATCGTGAAGAAAGATAGCGTAACTATCGAAGATAAAGAAGATAATGTTGTAGAGCGTGAAAGTTTCTCAACTAACTTAAACGCTGGAGAAATCGATAAAGGTATCCATGAACATTACATGATTAAAGAAATACATGAACAAGTAGGAACTATGCGTAACATCATCTCTCACTACTTCGATGGACATAATGTTAATATTGATAGCGAAATTATCAACAACGTAAAAGATGCGGATAGATTATATATTATCGGATGTGGTACGAGTTACAATGCTGGTCTAGTAGGAAGAAACTACTTTGAAAAATGGGCTGGTATTCCTACAGAAGTACACTTAGCATCAGAATTTGCTTACAACGTACCATTATTATCTAAAAAACCGATGTTCATCTTCCTTTCTCAATCAGGAGAAACAGCTGACCTTCGTGCAGTACTTACAAAATTACGTAGCGTGAATGAAGATTACAAATTCTTAGTACTTACAAACGTCGATGCTTCAACTCTATCTCGTGAATGTGACTATACATTATTACTTCACGCAGGTGTTGAAATCGCCGTTGCTTCTACTAAAGCATATACTGCTCAAATCGCAACACTAAGCATACTAGCTTACGAAGTAGCAAAACAACTTTCAAGACAACCTAAATTTGATATCGAGCAAGAGTTATCAGTAATTACTTCTGCAATTGAATCAATCTTAGATGATACAAAAACTATCAAAGACTTAGCTAAAAACTTATTCACAGAACGCAATGCATTCTATATTGGACGTGGAATCGACTACTATAGTGCATGTGAAGCAGCTTTAAAACTTAAAGAAGTTTCTTACATTCAAACAGAAGGATTTGCCGGAGGAGAATTAAAACACGGTACAATCGCCCTTATCGAAGAAAGAACACCTGTAGTAGCTCTTATCACAAATGCTAAACTAGACTTAAATACACGTAGTAACGTAAGTGAAGTAGCTAGCCGTGGTGCTAATACTCTTATTATTACATTAGAAAAATTAGCACGCGAAGGTGACTACGCAATCCCTAACGTAAACGAAGATCTTGCTCCAATCGCAAGTATCGTAGTTACACAATTATTCGCATACTACGCAGCTTACACTAAAGGTCTAGATGTGGATAAACCACGTAACTTAGCTAAATCAGTAACAGTAGAATAATAACTAAATAATATATCTGATGGGAATAACTCAACTTAACAGAGTTGCTCCCATCATTTTTTAAAAAGTTAAACCTTTTCTCTTTACAACTTAGAAACTTCAGTTTATAATAAACTTATAAATAATAAATTTAATTATCTTCGGGGCAGGGTGAAATTCCCGACCGGCGGTTAAAGTCCGCGAGCGAAAGCTGATTTGGTGAAATTCCAAAACCGACAGTACAGTCTGGATGATAGAAGATATAGAATAAATAAACTTACACATGCAGTCTATTACGTATGTATTTTTGTTGTACCAAGTACAGTGTAATGCTTATTTTTCATACCTTTCAGTCCCGCTTTAATGTTTTTAAAGTGGTGTTTTTTATTTCTAATTATAGATTTAAAATACACCTTTTCAAAAATAATATTGCGGCTATTTTATTGCCTATGAAGATAGGAAAGAGGTTTTAAATGTATAAAAAAAATGTTCACTCACTAGTTTTAAGTGGGATGCTTGCAGTTATTGCTCTACTTCTATCTTTTTTTAGTTTTGCTGTGCCATTCTTGCCACCATTTCTAAAATTTGATTTTACATTCATACCGCTATTTATGGCGTTGTTATTATTAGGATATAAAGATGCACTTTTAGTGTCATTCTTAAAAAACTTCCTACACTTCGCTTTATTATCACATGAACCAATCGGATCAATCGCTAATATCGTGGTAGAATTTACTTTTATCAGTATCATTGTTCTTTTCTATAAAAAGGTACTGCTAAGACTGTTATCGGTGGAATCTTAGGAACACTGGCAATAACATTATTCATGTCACTTCTTAACTACTTCGTATTACTTCCAGCTTATGGATATATTATGAACTTAGCAGACATCGCGACTAATGTGAAAACAATCGTAGCTGTTGGTATCGTACCATTCAACCTACTAAAAGGTGCTTTAGTAACATTCTTATTCTTCGTCACTAAGAGTGTTTATAAATCAATACCGACTAGTATTCGTAGCCGTTTTGCATAATACTAGATACTAATTAATTTAACCATGAAAAATCCTCCATTACATCACCTTACTGTAATGGAGGATTCTTTTTTTATTTCCTAGGAAATATCTACTAAGTTACTTATTTAATAATTCATCAAGTTTTTCTGAATGTGATACTTCTTCTACATTTTTATTTTTTTCATTAAGTACCGTATCAATATTCAATTTTTCATCATTATTCACTATTAAACGTGCATAAATTTTCTCTCCGACATTTCTAATACTCTCATAGTCAATTTTATAATCTTTAATTTTTGCTTTTTGCAGTAAAGGCCAGTTTGTCTTTTTTTCTAAAAATTATTTTTTTTCATAAAAAAACCACGTGCATCCGCTGTCTTTACATTTCTAACAATTTCCTTGTATTTAGGATTATTTTTTTCATATATATAACTCCACCAACTGCCGCAATAAAAGTTAACATACCTACTATTTTCTTTTTCATTAAAGTATTTCCTCCTTTTTCACCTCAGCTAGTTAGAGATTCTTAAAATCTCTAATTAGTATACTTTTAAGTTAACTTTTATATTATTACTTTTTTTATAAACTTTTTGCAATAGTTTTTTTATAATATTTCTAAATTTTTAAAGTATATTCCATCACTTATTTTACTGAGTAATATATATTTTAAAAATTATTTACACAGTACTAGTTTATAATTAACAATAATTATCTGTAATAGATTAATAATACGTGTGTTTTAGTACAAAAAATGATATAATTATACATGACTAGACTATTTTGAGAGGTTAAAAAATGAACAAAGCTATTTTAGTAATGACATATGGAACACCCGAAGAATACACATTTGAGGGTATAGCAAAATTTTTCACAAATATTAGAAAAGGAGTTCGTCCTAACGACGAAGAAATTAATCTACTTTTAAAAAATTATCTTCGCATTGATGGTTCACCCCTTCAAGAGATAACACTTAAAGAAGTTGAACTTTTAAGGGAATCTGTAGAAGATGAATATAAAGTATACTTTGCCAATAAATTCTCTTCACCTTATATACCTAATATAATTTCAAAAATGGAAGATGATGGTATAGAAGAATGTATTTGTTTAATTCTTGAACCACACTATTCATTCTACTCTATTATGGGTTACGAAAGATTTATTAAAAGTGATAAAATTAAATTTAATATAATAAAATCTTGGTACAAAGAGGAGAAATTAATTGAATTCTGGGCAGATGAAATCAAAAAAATTATTACTGAAAAAGTGAAAGAAGATAGCTATAAAGTAGTTTTCTCTGCACACAGCGTACCTGAAATTGCTTTAAAATATAATGATCCATACGTAGATCAAATCTTTGATATGACAAAACTTATAGCCGAAAAAATAGGTCTTGAAAATGAAAACTATACGAATACTTGGCAAAGTGAAAGTGATATTGGAATGCCATGGATTAAGCCTGATGTTCTTGAGTACTTAAGAGAGCAAAAAGAACATCCTAAGCATTATATATTCGTTCCACTTAGCTTTATCAGCGAGCATATCGAAGTTCTTTTCGATAACGATGTTGAGTGTCGAGAACTTTGTGAGGAATTTGGAATAACTTATCATAGACCCCCTATGCCGAACTACGATTCTCGCTTAATAGATGCTCTTGTGTCAACGATTGAAGCTAATAAAAACAATCCTTTTATTTCGCATAATCCAGAGAAGACAACATTTAATGAAATGGATAAACCAAAAGGAGAGATGCCAGACTTCGTTAAAAAAATGTTAGCTAATAAAAAAGATAGCGAAAAGCCTGAAATGCCGGACTTCGTTAAAAAAATGTTAGCCAATAAAAAAGATGGCGAAAAGCCTGAAATGCCGGACTTCGTTAAGAAAAATGTTAGCTAATAAAGAAAATGAAGAAAAAAACTAAAAACTTCTAATTTAATTACAAAAATCATTAGCTAGTAAAAAAAGATAAACTTGCTTTTAAAAAAATACTTAAATCAATTACAACTATCCTTAATAAAAAAATAAATTATTTTTTTAAATACTAGACTCTGACAATTAGCATCAGAGTCTTTATTTTACACAAATAATATGAAAAATTACTTCAATATTCAGCATAGGTAATAAATTAATAAACTTATTAATTTATTACCATATTTTATATAGTATGAAATATAACTGCTAATTTACATATTAAAAGCAGATGATAATAATCACTATTAATTATATTAAAAAAACCATAAATTTTACTGTATAATTTATTTTCATATTAATTCACCTATGTTATAATGAAGGTGAAAAAAAGAATTTTTTTAAAAATCTTTAGGTGATGATACAAATAAGAAATTCATTTTTATACTACGGCTTTTGTTTCTTATAGAAAGAAGCTGGTTATAAAAATATCTATAGATTCCTGGGCGAGATTGCAGCATGGTTAAATACTGGAAACATCATAGATAAATAACATATAAACTTAGCATTTGTGGATAATTATGAGGATTTACCTCACAAATACTTTAAGTGGATAAATTTTAGAAAGTTATTTCGTTAAAAGAATCCCTTTTAGTTCTACGAATATAATCATTATTCTTAATATTCATCTAAAATAACAATTTCGCCCAAAATAAAGAGGCACCCAAACTTAGCGGCCTCTTTATTTTTTTCTTCCAAATTTGAATATATCTTTCTTAAATAAAGGTACATTATCAAAGTACTCACCTTTATATAGCGGATGACACTTTAATAATCTCTTAACAGTTAAATATGTACCTAAGAAAAACCCAAATCTCTTATAACTTTCCAAAGCATAACTTGAACATGTAGGGGAAAATCTACACGTTGGTTTGGTATAACGTGATATATATCGTCTATATAGTTTTATTAAAATTATGCATAATCTTGCCATAGATTCTACCCCTTTCGCTCTTTATTTTATCAACTAATAAAGTTTATTTCAAATTTTTAAATTAATAACTATGCCTAGTATTTATATGATATCGATTATCACTTATATTTTTTCACCTCAGGAAACATTGCTAAATCAACATTCTTTTTAGAGAATAATTCTCAATAACTTTTATAAGCTCATAAACTTTACACGTGTAACTCATGGTGCTATAATTTAATCATAAATAGAAAATAAAGGAGAGAATTTACAATGACACGTACAACAGAATTAAATAAACTTGTTGCTAACTTAACAGTATTATACACAAAATTACACAGCTTCCACTGGTATGTAAAAGGACGTAGCTTCTACACACTACACGAAGTATTTGAAAATTACTATAATTACACAGCAGAATCTTTAGATGAAGTTGCAGAAAGATTATTAGCTATTGGAGGTCGCCCAGTTTCAACACTTAAAGGTGCTTTAGAAATCGCAACAATCCAAGAAGCAACTGAAAAAGAAACAACTTCTGAAATGGTTGCAGCTATATTCCACGACTTTGAGTTATTAATCAATGACTTAACTCATCTTATGGGTGTAGCTGAAGATGAAGAAGATCAAGGTACTTCAGACTTAGCATTAGGATTAAAAACTCAATTAGAAAAAAATGTATGGATGTTAAAATCTTACTTATCTGAATAATAATACACAAAAAACTATTCATTACGTTTATCGTAATGAATAGTTTTTTCCTTTAATATTATATACCTATCTATAAGCTATAACCTTTTCTATTTAATACATTTAGATTAATAGCATCTACATAGTAATTACTAACTCGCCCATCTTTATCACTAATTTCCACATTCCATGTCGGTATCAATACTTGATTTTCCGTTTGAGAAATATATGTATAATATCCTAAAGTAGCTCGTACACGACAATTTTTAGGAATTAAATCTTCATGATACAGCCTATTTATAGCCTGGCTAGACGGAACTAACGTTTCATTCTTATCTTTTCTTATATTTGAAACACTTGTCAAAGCAAAGTTTTTAATATCTCCATTACTTTCAACGCTAAAGACAATTCGCGCATTTTTATTTGAAAAAACTCTAAAACTATCTATTTGTTGTTCAAAAATAACTTCATTTTTTGTTGAATTATAACTAGAAAAAATATAGTTCGCACTTAATTTCATCTTCTCTAATAAGAATGAATCTAACTCAGCTCTATAGCTACCTTTATTTACGTTAGTAATAGCATTTTCTGAACTAACTTTTAAAGCCGATGTCTTATCGACATTTTCAATTTCATACTTTAGCCCACTCTCTTCCTTGCGGATATCCTTCAAATCAGAAATTGTAACATTCACATAACCAAGATTATCTCGCTTTGTTGCATTTTCTTCTACAGTTATATTGTCATTTTTCATAGAACGTTCAATAATTTCCTTTTCCTGGACTATTTCTGTTTTATTCTTCTGAACTGTATATATATAAAATGTTAACAAGACAGCATTAAGAGCGACAAATAGGTAAATAAACAATGTCTTCATCTTACCCCAGTTCATAGTCTCTCTCCCTTGTCAATCATCTCTTTTAATTTTTTAAAACTCATATATCTATCATTATATTTTACATACCATGCTGGTACATAGCTAAAACTATTTCTATCTTTATTATAAATCTTTTCATAACCCAAAACTATATCACTTATCTCTTTAAGGTTAACTCTTTCATAAAGATAATTAATTACATATTCAGTCTTCTCAACAGAATAAAGTTCTGCTTCTCTTGATGAAAGATAAGTTTTCGTAAGTCTCTTCGGCGAAGTCAGCTTATATATTCCACTACTATTATCCTCAGAAATAATATCAGCGTGACCTTCTCTACTAAAGGCTATCGAATCCTTATAAGCTTCTTGGAAAATAGTAATTCCTTCTAGAGCAGTAGTAAGTTGATAATCCGTATCTCCCACATATCCAAGTCCTAAGAAACTCATGGTATTATTTATAGCAACTGTAGCCCCAACTTCTTTTCCACCTTCGTTTGATGGATTTGTATATACTAATCTATTGTTTGTAGATCGTAATATTCCATAGCCATCAGTCACTTCATCTTCATTACTTATTCTAAGATTATCCTTTTTCTCAAAAATATCCTTAGCTAATCTATTTAAACTAATATCTTCAGCACTATATTCATCTATAACATTATCTTCATCAGACTCTTTTAAATAGATATACCTATTATTTAAACTATACTTAGCGTAATTTTGTTTTTTTCTCGTTAAATTTACTATTTACCCTATCATAAATTTCATCCTTCAGAGTGATTTGTAGATAATTTTTATCATCTTTTTTTGTATAAATAAATCATATTCGGTCTATCTTTTAGTAAAACTATCGTATCAAATTCCAAACTTATATTAGAATTCTCCTCCGAGAAGAATAAAGGTTTTACCAAGGCAGAATCTAGAGTTACTTGATAATTTATCATAATTTTTTCAACATTATTCGATGTAATATCCTCGATATTTCTGTTTCTTACCCTAGACTCCACACTCTGACTATCCGAAATTGTCGTTAGTAAATTTTTTAACACTTTCTTGTTTTTTACGGCATCGACAGTTGCCACCTTCGTTATAGAATTTTGAACTATCGGCTCTTCTCTTGATCCCTCATAGTTTTTTACTACACTATCAGGAATCAAAAAGTTTAAAAGACTATTTTTATCAGACTCTATGGATTTTTGAGTAGTTCTCTTAGTAAAAATCTCATAGTCTGGTTGATAAGTAATAATAAGATAGGATAAAGTTAAACTCATTAGAACTAGTATTCCTAACACAACTGATTTAACAGTTTCTTTCCTTTTACTTTTCATATTATTTACCTCTATAACCATTCATCATCAATTTGTTCACAAGGCAGTGTTACAAATATAATACTTCCATAACCTTCTCTACTTTGCGCCCAAATACGACCTTTATGGGCCTCCACGATAGTCTTAGCTAAAGCCAATCCTAAACCTGTTCCTCCCATACTCCTTTGTCTACTCTTATCAACTCTGTAGAATCTATTAAAGATTTTGTCAATGTGGACTAATGGAATTCCTACACCTTCATCTTTAATAGAAATACTCACCCTATTATGGTGATAGTTCTGTCTTACCCTTATTGTAATATTCTTACCGTTAGGAGAGTATTTTATCGCATTATTTACAATATTATCAAATACCTGTGTAAGTTTATCCTGATCACCCTCTACAAATATTGGATTCTTAGGAATATGCTTTATAAAGTTTTTTTCAGGGTGCGTTAAGGCAAATCTATCCGAAATTTGTTCAAGCATTTTATTAATATCGATAAATTCTTTTTCATAATGCTCTTCCTTAATATCCATCTTACCAAGTTGCATTAATTCATTTACCATTCTTATCATACGAGTAGTTTCTTTATGAATAGTATCGATAAACTGCGGTGCAAGCTCTTTATCCTCAAGAACACCTTCTTCTAATGCTTCGATATAACTGTTCATCGTTGTTAGCGGAGTACGAAGTTCATGAGACACTGTAGATACGAACTCGCGTCTTTCTTTTTCCTGACGTTCTTGATCTGTTACATCATAAAGAACAATAATATACCCTTCCAACTCCGTCGACATTTGAGTTAAATCTTCCTTGTCTTCTTTTTCTATTTTAGAAATCTCAGCTCGTAAAAGTAGCTCTTCGTCTGTTTTCGAGGTATTTATAAGAAGGCTATCTTCCGCCTCTAATATCTCTTCTATACTTTCATATTCAGTGATATTAAGAATCTTCAGAACATCTTTTCCTATAAAGATTTCATCATCACGACCACCTAGCATATCTTCCGCACTAGTATTAATCAGAATTATTTTACCATTATTATCTGTCGTAATAATTCCATCCATCATACTTTCGATAATCGTCGCAAGCTTTCTACGTTCAGTCTCAGTAACAGCCTGCTCTTCTTCAATCCTCTTAGAAATTTGGTTAAACACTTTTGCCAAATCTCCAATCTCATCATCTGTGTCTATTCCGACTACAGTCCCATAATTCCCTAAAGCCATCTTCTTAACCTGTGAGCTCATCTTTTCAATAGAACTCGTTACAGTTTTTGAAGCTACAAACCCTATAACAGTTGTAATTAAAATTGATAAAATAGTTCCCACTAGGAAGATTTTCGAAATACTACTTACCTCTTGATAAACACTTTCTATATCTGCCATAATCGAGATTACACCGACAACTTCATTATCTTTTTTTACGGGACTTACATAAATCCAAACACGCTTATTACTATCAGCATTATTTTGAATTTGTTTAGTACTCTCTCCTGTTTTTATAACCTGACTTACCAACGGATCAAACGACCTTTTAGCAAGATACTCATCATTACCATTTTTTGAAGAAGTCGCTAAGATTTTTGAATCATTATCTATAACATTTACCAATAATAGCTTTTGAATATTAAATTCACTAACTAGTTTAGCTATCCCACTCTTTGAATCTCTATTACTCTTCGCTGATTCATCTTGACCGGTATTATCCTCTGTATTTTTCGAACTATCTCCGTTACTACTAACTTTTTCCAACTCTTCACGAACATGGTAGTTCAGAATTTTTTCCTGTTCAATAATATTTTGTTCAAATGTATTTACATTACTATTTCTTAGTTGCGTTGTAAAGAACAATCCGATAAGTTGTAATGAAATTATGTTAACTAACACATAAACTATTACGAACTTAGTTCGAATTGATGAAAAGAATCTTTTCTTAAATCTCTTTCCAAAAAAATTCATTACTCTTCACCTATAAAGTAACCAACACCACGACGTGTCATAATATATTCCGGTTGAGATGAATCATCTTCTACTTTTTCACGTAGTCTTCTTACAGTTACATCCACAGTTCTCACATCACCAAAATAATCATAACCCCATACCGTTTGCAGAAGGTTTTCACGTGTTAAAACTTGTCCACGATGTTGTGCAAGGTAGTAGAATAAATCAAATTCTCTACGTGTTAAGTCGATTTCTTCACCATTTTTCTTAATAACATAAGCTTCTGGATAAATAACGATATCTTTAATCACAAGATCTCCACCATTTTTTTCCTCAACAACTTCTTCTTGTTGCTTAGTAACACGACGCAAGTTTACCTTAACCCTAGCCATAAGCTCACGTGTTGAGAATGGTTTTGTTACATAGTCATCCGCTCCAAATTCAAGTCCAAGAACTTTATCTATTTCACTATTTTTCGCAGTTAGCATGATAATTGGAATATTCTTTTTGGTACGTACTTCTCTACATACTTCCATTCCATCTTTTTTAGGTAACATCAAGTCTAACAAAATCAAGTCTGGATTGTCATTAAAAGCAAGTTCTACCGCCTTTTCTCCATCATTTGCGACAATTACATCATACCCTTCTTTTTTCAGATTAAACTCTAATATATTAGCAATCGGTTCTTCATCATCGACCACTAGTATTTTATATTCTGCCATTTTCTTCCTCCTTAGATTTATACTAAGTATTAAATATATATTCCTACTTATATTTTTTATAAAATATTCTTCGGAGCATACTTTCATCTTTTCACCCTGTATCTCCTCATCACTATAAGAATATACATAGTTATCAATATTATATCATTTTTTCCAGTTAAGTTACAACTTTAAGCAAACGATTAACACTCTATCAGTTATGCGAAAGAGCGTGAGTTATCATACACACTTTAGTACTTTCGTATCAACCCCATCCTATAACTCATAACAAACAACTCCAATAATCTTATAAAAAACTCCTCATCTAACAAAAACGTCAGACAAGGAATCTATTATAGTTCTTCTTTTTTCTTCGCAATATTATCTAATATAGCCCTTATGAAAAATTCAAAATTAACATTATACGGATTTTTATTCAAATTATCTATTACAGTATCACTTGCTAAAAGTTCATTCAATCTATTTTCTATCTCTACTATACGTTCTTCTGAGAAATTACTTAGAACTCCCACCTCAGCCAAACTAAAGTCTTTATATTCCAGTGATAAAAGCTCGTCATTGTCTTTCTTCTCAAACGAACTACCAAAAGATTTCTGATAAATATCTAAAAAACTCTTAATACCATGCATTCCAGCATCTTTTACAATAATCTCATCTCCAACATAATAACCTATAGACAGCAATTCTGATATACGCGTAAATATATCATATTCAGAAACAACCCTCTTTACATTTCCTGTAAAAATCGCCTTCTTAATAGCTGTTTTCTTTACATTTCTAAGATAGTTCTTCATGCGAACGGTGTACAATTCACTGTCTTTTTCCTTATCCATAAAAATATCTATGCCTCCAACCAAATATATCGGGGCTGCATTAAAAACGATACTTTGCTGTACATCATACTCAATCGCAACACGCTGTGCAATACTTCCACCTAATGAGTGCCCTGTTAGAATAATATTATCACCATACTTTTTCTTCATACGTGTATAAAACCTATAACATGACAACATATGTTCCGCTTGTCCCAAACAAATACCAACTACATCAGCATACATATCTTTCTGTCTATCAAAATAAAAATTTGTTCCTGTATAAGATAAAATATAATTCCCTTCATTAGTATTTTCAAATAATGCTCCACTACTTCCTGTACTAACATCATAAAAACTACTTACATAGTTTATCTCCTCAGGAAAACTCCCTACTGTTTTTTGAAGATTAATATATTCTCTTATCATAGTCTTTGGAATTTTTACTTTATCCATAGCTTCTATATGGTATACAATAAACGATGCATAACTCGTTATCGCAAACAATTTTTCCATTGTCTTCTCCTATCACTATTTAACTTGATTTTTTTATATTATCAATTAGTATTTTATCATAAACTATGAATTTTTTTCATATTTTTTTCAACAGAATCTCAATTGTACCCAGTTATTTTTTTCCAAGTTTTTTTTATTTTTTTTATCTCTATCCAATTTTATAATTGATTATTATTTTTCAGTTATCGGTTTTAAAAACTAGTTTTTATTTTTTTGTTATAATAGTTATATGGATTTAATTATTATAGGTTTAATTTTTTTAGAAATATTATTCCAACATCCTAGGTAGGAGGCTTATTATGAAAATTTTACTTGCTTATTCTAGTAAAACAAAAAATACTAAAAAAGTAGCTGAAGCTATTTACGAACAGATAAAAGATCAAGGAGAAGTAGATCTACTTGATATAAAAAAACAACGAAAAAAACTAGAAAAAGAATATGATTTCTATATTCTAGGTGCTTGGACAGATAAAACTAACGCCAATAAAAATATGCAACGTTTTATCGATCAACAGGAAATACATGGTAAAGATGTCGCTCTATTTCTAACTTGTGGTGTTCCACGTGAACATTATCACGCCGATGATTCTATTAATAATTATATCGCGTTTATGGAAGAGCGTAACAATAAAATACACGAAACTTTCGTCTGTCAAGGTAAGGTCGATCCAAAGGTTATGATAGTTTTCAAAATTCTTACTTGGCGTGATCCTAATTTTATTCACAAAGTTACGCCAGACCTTGTTGATATGGTTCAAGAATCTAAAAAACATCCTGATACAAAGGATTTAAAAGATGCTCAAAATTGTTTTAGCAATCTACTGGAACATAAAATATCACACGCATTAGCATAACTTAACACTAAAACAAAGGTAGTTATCCATTTTTAAGGATTTCTACCTTTTTTACACAATAAATATAATATACTATTTTTTTAAAAATTCTATTTTGCCAATTCTGTTCTAAATAACAAGTGAATAGTGAACTATTTTTTTTGTTAATTAGGATAATTTATATTAATACTTAATAAAAATTATTTTTAAGTAATATATATCTTTTTATAAGTTTAAAGAATAATTCCTCTTTTATAAAAAAATACCATTATTATCATAGATTATTCGCTAATTATTAATTTTAAAAAGTTATAATTTTTTTATCTCCATTATATCTAATATACTCTATTATTAAATATTAATAATTCACTATTACTTTAAAATATTTTGACTTTTAGTATATAAAGTTGTAGAATATCTAAAGTAGGAGCGACTCGACAAAATTGATTTCTTCGAAATCACGATTTTTGAGTCACTCCCATCAAAAATTAACATAATGGAATTTCGCCGACGAAATTTCTTTGGAGGAATTATGATAAAAAAAGAATTTAGTAGCCTTTTTAAAGAGCAAAGGATTAAAAAGCTACCATGGCTACCGTTCTTCTAGTTCCTGTTTTATATTCAGGAACTTTCCTAAAATCCGTTTGGAATCCATATGACAATACCGGAAACATGAAAGTCGGAGTTGTTAACCTAGACCAAAAAGTAGATTTTAATGGAAAAACTCTAGAAGTCGGGAATTCAATGGTCGAAAAACTAAAAGATAACAAAAAAGTAAATTGGCAATTCGTCGATAAAGATACAGCCGATAAAGAATTACGAGAAGGAGACTACTACATGGTAGTTACAATACCACAAAACTTCTCTAAAAATGCTACATCTTTATCAAACGATAGTCCAGAAAAAATGAACATCGACTTTACTACTAACTTTACTAAGAGTAAAAACGGTGAGAAAATCATGGAAACTGTAGCGAGCAACTTAACAAATACCGTTAAAGATCAAGTTGTAAAAACTTATACAGCTACTCTCTACAGTAAGTTTTCTGAGATTAGTTCTTCACTTCAAAAAGCAGCCGATGCTTCGAACCAGCTGAACAATGGACTTGGTCGTCTTAGCGAAGGTGGTGCGAAACTGAGCGGTGGTATCGATCAACTTACCGATGGTTCTGGTCGTCTTTCTGCTGGACTTGGTCGCCTTAGCGAAGGCGGTGCGAAACTGAGCGGTGGTATCGATCAACTTACCGATGGTTCTGGTCGTCTTTCTGCCGGACTTGGTCGGCTTAGCGAAGGTAGCGCTAAACTGAGCGGTGGTATCGATCAACTTACCGATGGTTCTGGTCGTCTTTCTGCTGGACTTGGTCGTCTTAGCGAAGGTGGCACTAAACTAAGTGGTGGTATCGATCAACTTACTGACGGATCTGATCGTCTTTCTGCTGGACTAAATCGTCTTAGCGAAGGTAGTGCGAAACTTGGTAATGGTATCAATGAACTTTCTGACGGTTCTAATCGCCTAACTACTGGACTAAATCGTCTTAGCGAAGGTGGTGCGAAACTGAGCGATGGTATCAACCAACTTACCGATGGTTCTGGTCGTCTTTCTGCTGGATTAAATCGTCTTAGCGAAGGTGGTGCAAAACTTGGTAACGGAGTTTCTCAACTTCAAGAAGGAGCCGGAAAACTATCAAGTGGCCTAAGCACATTAAATGATAAAAAAGCTGCACTAGTTTCTGGTGTAAACGAACTTACTGCAGGTTCTAACCAACTTACTATCGGTTTTGATACATTCAAAACTAAGAGCGTTATGCTAACAGATGGAATAGATAAATTACACAAAGGAAGCGAAGCATTTAAAGAAGGGCTTTTAAAATATACCAACGGAGTACTTACTCTTAATGAAAAACTACTAGCTAAAAAAGGTAATTTAGAAAAACTTAGCGCCGGAAGTGCTACACTTAACAACGGCATTGACAGATTATCAGATGGAATTTCTCAAATCAACTCTAAGCTAGCATCTAAAAAAGATGACTTAAATAGATTAGCCGCAGGTGGTACTGAATTAGGTAACGGTGTTGCTAAACTTTCTGAAAGCACACCGAAATTAGTAGATGGAGCAGATAAAATCAACACTGGATTAAATGCACTAAATTCTAACTTACCTAGCGACAGCGACTTAGCCGCTAAAAAATCTAACCTAACGTCTACATTAGACAAACTAAAAGGATTAAAAATCACATATAGAACTAACTTTAATCCACTATCTAGTGCTTTCACAGATTTGGGTGCTCAAATAGAAAGTCTTAAAAAAATTGTAAGTCGTATAGATACACAATCTACGACTACTATACCAGCTGCACCTACTCCAGCTCCTACTACTAATTTCTCAGGACTGGAACAAACACTAGCATCAATGAAATTAACACCTGAGCAAAAAGCTCAAATTCTTTCTGCAGCTAAAAGTGATGTAGCTGCTACACCAGCACCACAACCTACTACTGTTCAAAATAGTAGCAACAATAATAGCCAGGTAAAAGCAGAACTTACTTCAGCTATTAACAGTGCTGCATCAAAATACTCAAGTATGAAATACCGTGTAGGAAAATTAAACTACATTCAAACTCAACTTGATAAATTCGATGTAAACTCTCTTGCAGCTAATCTTGAAGGAACTATCAGCAGATTCTCAAGCATTAAATCAGCTGTTAGCCAACTTGCAACTGGAAGTGGTCAATTAAAAGCTGGTCTAACGATAATGAATGAAAAAACTCCTACTCTTATCGCAGGATTCAATCAATATAAAGGCGGAGTCGACGCAACTGTATCATCTCTAACTTCAGGTGAGTTAGTAAATGGACTTAACCAATTGGCAAGTGCTACTCCAAAATTAAAAGAAGGTGTTTCTTCTTACACTAACGGAGTTAACTCACTAACTACATCAATAACAACTGGAGAACTAGCACAAGGTGTTGGTACTCTAGCAAGCAAAGGAACTGAATTACAAGCAGGATTCAATCAGCTTTCAGGTGGTATCCAATTAATTCACGAAAAACTTCCTGAGTTAACCGGTGGAATCGACGCTCTAGTCAACGGAAATGCAAAAATCAATGCAGGACTTAACAAACTTCAGACTAAACTTCCTGAACTAAGCATCGGTATCCAAGAACTTGATAACGGTGGTAAGAAACTTTACCAAGGATTAACTGATATGAAAGCTAAAGCTCCTGAATTATTAAGCGGACTTAACAGTGCTAAAGATGGTTCTGATAAACTTCACAACGGACTTTCTGCTATCCAAGCTAAAGCTCCTGAGTTATTAAGTGGACTTAACAGTGCTAAAGATGGTTCTGATAAACTTCACAATGGATTATCAGCTATGAAAACTAAAGCTCCTGAACTTATCAATGGAGTTAACAGTGCTAAAGAAGGCGCTGATAAACTTCACAATGGACTTTCTGCAATGCAGGCTAAAGCTCCTGAACTTATCAACGGAGTTAACAGCGCTAAAGATGGTTCTGATAAACTTCACAACGGACTTTCTTCTATGCAAGCCAAAGCTCCTGAGCTTATCAACGGAGTTAACAGTGCTAAAGATGGTTCTGATAAACTTCACAACGGACTTTCTTCTATGCAGGCTAAAGCTCCTGAACTTATCAATGGAGTTAACAGCGCAAGAGATGGTGCTATTAAACTATCTGGTGCACTAACTATCATGCAAGCTAAAGCTCCTGAATTACTTTCTGGACTAGAAAAAGCTAAAGATGGTTCTGGAGTATTAGCAGATAAACTTTCTAGTGGAGCCGATAAACTATCAGCAGCCAAAACTGGAGATAAAAATGTAGACATGATGTCTAATCCAATCAAAACTAATATCAGCGACATCTCAGAAGAAACTAGTTACGGTAACGCAATGGCACCGTTCTTCTTAGTATTCGGACTACTTATCGCAGCTGCGGCATTCAACATTCTTTTCCCAGCTCGTAAAGCAAAATACCGAGAATCAACAAACAGCTTATTCGGTACAAGACTAGTATCAATGACAACATTCGCTATCTTAGCAACAATCATAGAAGTAGTAGCAATGAGTTTATTCTTTGACTTTAAAGTTCAAAACTTCGGAATGTACTTCTTCGGATTAATGCTTTCAAGTATCGTGTTTATGCTAATAACACACTTCCTATCGTACACATTTGGAAAAGTTGGTAATGCGATTAGCATTGGATTCGTAGCATTACAATTTGTTCTAACTACACCACTATTCCCTAAAGAAATGCTACCATCTCTATACAGTGGTCTAATCCCATTCACACCTGTATTCTACGGTGATACCGCTGTTAGACAAGCAGTTCTAGGAGGACTAACAAATGGAATTTACAACAGTGCAATATTAATCTTAGTTATTTTAGGAATAATATTCTTAACTCTTACTTACATCTCTTACAACAAGAATAATAAAGCAGCTGTGAATTTAGCAAAATAATAAATAAAAAAATCTAAGTAACATCAATATTTGTTACTTAGATTTTTTTGTATTCTTATAACCACCTTTAAGCTAGGTAATATCAAGATTTTTATGTAAAAATAATATAATTCTTTAAATAAAGTTTGCTATTTATAATGGCTCTTCTTCCTTTTAATCCATCTATGCCAAATAATAATACTTTATTTAAACCTCTTTTCTTAAGATCCTTCTAACATATTTCTATAGTTTTCTGATGATTCTATTGGAAATAATTCATATGATAAAAATTTCTTTTTCTCTACTTATTGTTATTTTTTTATTAATATATGTAGTACTTCTTTTCCTACTGTTTCTCTTTTTTTACACTAATATGTGTTGTTGAATCTGCATATACTACCGCATAATCTTTTTGCTATTTTTTTCTTGAATGATGCTCTTTTAACTTTTTTTCATCTAATTGTTTAGTTATAACACTTATTGTTTGTGGTGAATAGTAGTATCCATATAATTATTCTACTATTTCACCTATTTCTCTTTTATACAGTAATATTATTGTTTCTTTTTAAATTGTGGATAACTTTATTTTTACACCTAGGAGTCTCTTTTTTTTCTATGGCTTTTTTTACTATTCCTCTTGACTTTCCTGTTTACACAAAAATATTATATACCATCAAATATCATAATATAATTACATAAATTTTTAGTTAAAGTTTTTTTATGTCAACTACTATTAATTCTTTAAAATTTACATAAATTGTACTTCACTTATCGATAACAAAAAAACAGAGAATATTTTCTCTTCATTCTCTGTTTAATATTAATCTATTATTTGTATATTTTCTCTAAAAAAATATCTTTGTTATTAAATAGCATTTCATATATTCTAGCTACTTTAATATCTTGTTCAAAGTTCATACTATTTTTTTACTATTCAAAAGTGAGTGAAGGATAATTTTATCATCCCTATTAATCTCTCTAATAATGGCTGTTTTATCCTTTTTCACAGCTAGTACTCTAAAATTGTTAGTAGAGAAATTCTCCTTATAATCCTCTTTTAAAGTATTTGTCAATATGTGCAGTAACACCCTTTGAATTTTCTTGTTACTATACCTTTTTGTTGCTATCTTTTTTACTAAATTTCTGTAATTTTCTACCTTAAGAGCCGCTTCATAGATTCTATTCTCTAGACCCTCACTAACGTCATATATTTTTTTGATTCCCCCCTTTCCTAGAGTTAAAATTTTATATTTCAAATATGGAAACAACTCTGATTCTAATGCTATATTTTCTTTTTTCAGATCAGCAAGCATTTCTTTAGAAAGATACTTTTCTATCTTTTTATCATTTATATTATTCCTTATAGCCGTCGCACTAAGATGCTCTTCTTCCTGTATCTCAGTACTATTCAAACCTTGACCTTCTCTTTTTATTGGTATCATTTGAATATTTAATCCCGTTTCTCTAATAGCTTTATAATAACTATATGCTAAACTAAAGTTCGGATTATTATTTTCTAATCCATATAGCACACTACTAATCTTTGCATGATTAAGACCTGTTTTTAACAATTTTTTATATTCTTCTTTATCTATTTTTTGTTGTTTTGTGTAAATTTTTCGAGTATACTTACATCTTCATTTTCAGTCCCGAAGATTAAATGTGTTATTCCAGCACCAGATAATATCTCTATACTTTTTCTAGCAAAATCGTCACCATATGCAACACTCCCGAGATAAGGCAGTGCAATAACAACATCACAACCACTTCTCACAGCCTCTCTAGCTCGAGTATATCCATCCACTATTGCAACTTCACCTCTTTGAGTGAAAAATTCACTCATTACACAGATTACCTCTCCATTATTTTCATCAGCTATTTTTCTGGCGCATTCTATTAAATATCTATGTCCACTATGTAATGGATTAAATTCCGCGATTATTCCAATTCTCATTTTCCCACCTCACTTTTAGTTTAATATGCTAAATAGTATTAAAATTATCAAGAATTTCTTTTATTTTTTTCAGTTTAAAAACCAAGAATTTTTATTTCAAGTTTATTATTCTAAAAAGATATTAGCTATCTATTCTAAAAAAATCAACATTTCCTTATTCCATTATTTTTTTCAACAATTCTTTTTTTACATTCTCTAGCGAAATCTTCAAAAATTTTATTTTTTTATACTCGTCCTACATTATACCACTTCTTATGATATTTTACTAAAATTTTTCTAATTCCTATTATTACCTTTTAACATTCCTTTTTCTCAGCATAAAAACTCATATCCCCTTTATTAAAGGAGGATATGAGTTTTATATTATTCTTCTGTTATTTTTTTACAACAACTTTACCTTTTACTATCTCTATCTAATACATAACTATAATGTTTTTTATTCTCTTTTGCTAATCTGTTTATTTCCTCATTAGCATAATTATGTGCGTCTTCTGAATTATTAAATGTTCCTGGGGCTACCGCTCCACCATTTGCTTTAGTTACTTCTTTATTAGCATCTTTTGTAGTATTGTTATTAGTATCATTACTATTACTGCTATTATCGTTATTACTATTGTTCTTATTATTAGTATTATTTTGCGTATTAGCTACTGTGTTATTCGTGTTACTTGATTTACTACTTTCCGATTTAGATGTAGTTGAAGAAGATGAGCTTTCTGAATCATTAGAGTTTTTATTCTCTCTATATTTTTCTTCATCGCTTTTTTCTTTTGTTTTAGATTTTAAGCTATCTTTGTCTTTACTCTTATCCTTTGTTGATGAAGTAGTCTCATTGTCTTTTTTCTTACTACTAGAATCTCCACCTGAAAAATAACTTATACCTATAAATAAGGCACTACATAAAAAAATAGCTAATACAATTCCCCATAATACTTTCAATAATCTATTATCTTTCATTGTATTCCCTCCTTTGTTTCTAATATATTATAATACTATTTCTTATATATTTCCACTACTTTTTTTTATTATAATTTATTCAAATAAAATTTAACTTAAACAATCGCCTATACATTCACTATTTTTTTCATTTGAGAAATATTCTCTATTATTTCCGATATGTTTTAGTGTCAGAGGCCAAAGACATAATATAAATATAAACAAGGGAGATTTTTTTATTATGAAAATTTTTAAAAAAATTTTTACATCTAAACTATAACGAACCTAAAGGGGAAAAAAACACGTAGTTAAAAAGTTATAACTTTGAGGTTTCTCCTACTGCTGAAGATACTGCTCTGAAAGAAGTTAGCGAAGAATTAAAAAAACTTATCGCTAAAAATATTGACGATATTGTCACAAGTACAAAAAGAATCACTATAATTTTAAGGGAGAATACAATTATGGAAAAAAAATTAAACATTTACTTTAATACCGATAATAAAAAAACTTATCACATTGCTTTATCATTTCCAAAGGATGATTTAAGCAAAGCTACTGTAGAAGCTGTCGCCCAAAAAATTATCGACACGAAAGTATTAAATAATGATAAACATACTCTTACAGGATTTAAAAAAGCTACTTACACTACTCGTGAAGTAAGCGAACTTCAATAATAGAAGGGAGGGAGGTGCGGTCCAAGCCGCACCTTTTTTTATGGACATACTAAATTTCATCAATACTGTAGGTTTCCCTATCTTTGTCGCAGTGTTTTTCCTCTTAAAATTAGATAATACTTTACAAAATATAGGTAAAAGCCTAAATGAACTTACTCGTATCATAGAAACAAAGTTAAATCTTAATATAAAATAATAATTTAAAATAAGGAAGTGCTTATTATGACAAGTCAACAAACAATGGTTAACTGGGCAAAGGATAACGTCTATAAATGGATAGACATGGACGGAATGTATGGAGCACAATGTGTTGATTTAACAATGGCATATATAAAGAATTTTGCCGATTTTCAAATCTATGGTAATGCCATCGATTATCTAACTAACCCCATTCCTCCGGGCTGGAAAAGATATTTTAAAGGAGATACTGAAATAGCTCCTGGGGATATTGCAATTTGGCATTGGGGCGATTGGGATAAATACGGTCATGTCGGTATAGTTATAGAGATAGAAGATGGTCTTATCACGTCTGTAGAACAAAATGTTGATGGCACACCTGAACGTGGTGGTATTGCACGTATTATGAGTCGTGGTGACACTTACCTTGCAGGTTTTATTAGACCCAGTTACAATTCTAATGAGGAGTGGACTAGAATTCAAGAAATCGGCTGCTTTACTGTAGAGGTACCATCTATAAATGTTAGAAATAAACCGAGTAAGCTGGGAAAAATACTAAACAGTTATTATAATGGTGAACGTGTCTACTACGATAGCTACGTTATAAAAGAGGGATTTATTTGGATTAGTTATATCTCATATTCAAATGATCGTCATTATATAGCTACAGGAACTCACAATGGAACTGAAAGAACAAGTTTTTGGGGATCTTTTAATTAATAATTATTTAAATATAATAACTTTTAGACAGTAAATTTCATTGGACTAAAGTCTTACAAATATTATAAAAAGAAGCGATTAGACAACTAATCGCTTCTTTTTATTCATTTCTTTAATTATCTTACACGGATGTAAACTGCTCCACTACCTATGTTTGCAGAGTTAAGAACAGTTTGGTTTCCTAACCATCCACCGTGAACAGCCTGCCCATTACCTGCATAAACAGAAATGTGAGCTAATCCTGTTCCACCGTTTGCATAGTAAACTAAGTCTCCAGGTTGCGCTTGAGATGCTGGAACTACAGTTCCTAAACTCATATATCCTGCTGGCCAATCATGGAAATTGATTCCTACCGCTTTAAGTGCATTTGTTACTAACATTGTACAATCTTGGTATCTACCTAACTGAGCCAATGCTGCTTGATAAATTGCAGCTCCTTTATTTGAAGAAGAAGCTTGAGTTGTTGCTGCAGCTACAGGTGCTTTTGCTTTAGATGTTACAGCTGGAGCTACTGTAGCAACTGCTGGCGTTGCAGCTGGTTTTTCTGCAACTTTTGCTACAGCTGGTGCTGCCACTTGAGTTTCATTCTTAACTTCAGTTTTTTCTGGAGTCGCTGTTTGTGTAGCTTTTGGTGCAACAGTTTGTACTGGGTCAACTTTTACTACTGTTTTTTCAGAAGTATTTTCTAATACAGTTGCTTTAGGCACTGTTACTTCAGCTTTTGCTGTTGCATTTCCATTAACTTTTAGTACTGTTCCAACATAAATTAAGTTAGGATTTTCAATGTTATTTAATTTAACAAGTTCGTCTACTGAAATCCCGAATCTATTTGCAACTTTTCCTAAAGTATCTCCTAATACTACTGTGTAGTATCCTTGTTCTTTCGCTTGAGCTACTTGTTCCACTGTTGTATTATAAGTTAATTTATCTCCAGGGAAAATTAATGAACTTGTTAAGTTATTATCTTGCATAAGTTGTTCAACAGTTGTACCGTTGTTTACCGCGATATTCCAAAGAGTATCTCCTTTTTTTACTGTATAAGTATCAGCATCTGCGATTTGTGATAATCCTACTCCTACTGTTGATACGATTGCCGTAGCGGCTACTAATTTCTGTAATTTACTCATTTATCTTAATCTCCTTAAAATTGGGTTTGAGTCAAATGACTCATCTATACTACGTTATAAATACTATTTTTATTTTCTAATTTTTTAATTTCTATCTTAATTATTTTTCTCTATAAACGCCATCAAACTTGTTCAATACTTACTGAACAACGTTCTAAAATTTGACATAATATCATTATATGGTTAAACATAGCTTTTTTCAAGGTTTGTAACAGTTTTGTAATAATAACGATAATTCCCTGTTACATTATGTGAAATTCGTAATATTAATTATAATCTATAAGCAGTTAAATTGCATTTTAAGCGTTTTTATTATATAGTAAACCTGTAATTTTAAATTTTACTTTAGGGGGTTTTATGACAGATTTTAATACAGCTAGTTCTTCCTTAAAAATGACTCTTGTCTTCTTAGAGGGACTGCTATCATTCCTTTCTCCTTGTGTTATACCTATATTACCTATCTATATCGGTATTCTTGCAGGAAAAAAAGAAATAAATGAACGCGGGGAACTAGTCTTCAATAAACGTAACACTATTACAAATACACTATCATTCGTATTAGGTATTTGTTCAACATTTTTCATCCTAGCTTTTGCAACTAGTTTTATCAGTATATTTTTAAATGAAAACATTAAAACATTGCAAATCATCAGCGGTGTCTTAATCATCTTCATGGGATTATTACAACTAGGAGTATTTAAGATAGGCTTCTTAAAACAAGAATTTTCAATAAAAAACAAAGTTAAGAGAAAAGGAAATAAAACTACTCCCATTCTTGCTTTTTTAATGGGGTTCACTTTTAGCTTTTCTTGGACACCATGTATTGGACCAATCTTAGCTAGTGTTTTCCTGTACGCATCTAGTCATACTGGAATAATGAGTGTTCTTCTAATTCTTGCATACTGCTTAGGATTTATCTTACCGTTTATCCTTGTTGCATTCTTCGCTTCAAAATTATTAGAACTATTCAAAAAACATACAAACATTTTAAAATACACACAAGTTATCTCAGGTATTATCCTTATCTTAATCGGTATATTAATTCTGAGTGGATCATTTATCTCTCTAACTAGATATTTTTCTTAACTTGTGATTTGAATTGGAGGAAAATAATATGAGAAAACTAACAGTACTTAGCGCAACACTTCTTAGTAGTGCTCTAATTTTAAGTGCATGTTCTAGTACTTCTGATAAGAAAGAAGAAACTAACAAACAAACTACAACATCTTCAACTAGCGAGAACAAAGCTATCCAAGCTTTTGACTTTACAGCTATGGATAAAGATGGAAAAACTGTAAAACTTAGCGATTTTAAAGGGAAAAAAGTTTACATTAATATGTGGGCAAGCTGGTGTGGACCTTGTATGAGAGAAATCCCAGAGTTAGAAAAAACTTACCAAAAATTAAAAAACAATAAGGATGTTGTCTTCCTATCGATGACTTCTCCTAACGATTCTGAGTTTAAAAACCAAAGTCCTCAAGACAAAGGTAAAGATGTAATCCTTAATAAAGCAAAAGAACTTGGCGTGACTTATCCTGTTCTTTTCGACGTTAACGACCGCTTCATCATAAACTACGCAATTCGTTCATTCCCGACACATATTTTCATCAATAGCGATGGTACAATCGGAAATAGAATTGCTGGGGGTGTAACAGAAGAATTACTAACTAAAGAAATAGAAAAACTTAAATAATAAAAAAATCCGAGTCTAATATGTTAATATACATTTATATGTAAAAACCTTCATGTTTCCTATAACTTTATATAACTATTAGATTCGGATTTTTTTAGTTTTTCTCTATTCGACTCCTAGCTTTAAATCCCTAAGCAACCACTTTTCCAACAACTTCACATGAAGATTCTCTTCTTCACAATCAAAGACAGTCACTTCTTTTCGTTTAAACATACTTGCTAATTTTTTATTAATAACAATATTCTTTTCATCTAGGTTCGAGTATCCAAAATACACCTCTGCATTAACCTCATTACAATACTGTATCATATCTATTTCCCCTAATCTCGTCAACAGATACTCTTCTTTCTCTGGATAATTACGTGCATATTCTCTTATCCCTTCATAAACTCCAACATCAATATTATTATCAAAAATATATTTAAAATCAAAATTTTGCACATTCGAGATAAATATCCTATCCACGGACTCTCCTACAGCTGAAACCACGATTCCTATTGTAGCACCTTGCCCTTTAGAAACAACATTCACCTCTAAATTCGGAAATTCTCTTTTTAAAATATTCACAAAATCTATCCCATCTTGATAGGCATAATTATAATATAAGTCTTCTCGGTTATTATTATTTAGAAAAGGAAAATATATCGAAGCCGGCTGTTTATTTTCACTTCTTCCCCTATCTCCTCTAATGTGTAATGTTGCAGCACTATAGCCTAAAGCATAATAATTCATAAGGCCTAAAAAACTCCTAGGGACTTCTTCATAATCTGGAAATTCTAGTATAAATCCTTTATTATTAACTTTTTTTACGACAATCTCCGCATGAATTTTTGAATAATCTACGGCTTCGAATTCAACTGTTAATAATTGAAACTCCAATTCATCTCTAACAATATTAATCTCATAATTTAGTTTTCTTTCTCTTACTAAATCCATCTCTTTATCTTCCTGACATATATTTTTTTCTTTAATTATATCTCATTAACAACAAGAAAGACAATTTATCATCTTCACACATTCAATTATTTACATCTCTATTTTCTATGTTAGCAAATACCATTATTGCATAAAAGTCCATACAAAAATAACCCTCAACGCTAAGTCGAGGATTATTCTATAAGTTTGTTATATTTTGAAATCTGACTTTATTATTTTGCTTCTTTTACGTATTCATGATCTTTAGTGTGAATAGTAAGTCCAGTAATATTTTTAGTAGATTTAAAGAAGAAACTACAGATATAACCGAATACCAATGCACTTAAGAATGAGAATCCAGAGAATATAAATGGACTTTGTTTAGCATAAGTTGTAAAGTCTTGGATGTACCAACATACAAGTCCTGCTACTAATAATCCTAATAATGCTCCCGCTCCATTTGCACGTTTAGTAAAGATACCAAGTGCGAATGTACCAGCTAAAGGCACCCCTAGAAGTCCGATATATTTAAGGAATAAATCCCAAGTTTCTTTTTGATTAGAGTTTACGAAGTATAATGCTGCGATTGTTCCTAATACACCCGCTACGATGATAATAATACGAGCTAATAGAACGTCTTGTTTAGCATCTTTACTTAATCCAAAGAAACGTTGTTTGATATCAACTGTGATACAAGCTGAAATTGAGTTTAAACTTGATGCGATAGTTGATTGAGCGGCCGCTAAAATAGCTGCGATAACTAATCCAGCAACCCCTGCAGGTAACGCAGTTAAGATGAAGTAAGGTACTAAAGCTGTTGTATTAGCTGCTTTACCTACTACTTCAGCGTTCATGAAGTCTGGTAATTTTGTTACAGCGTGGCTACCTTTGTAGAAGCTGTATAAAACTGTTCCCATTCCGTAGAAGATTGGAATTGAGATAAATGCTAATAATCCATTTGTCCAAAGTGATTTATTAGTTTCTTCAACTGACTCTGTAGTACTATAACGTTGAACTACGTCTTGAGAAGCTGTATATTGTTGTAAACTGTTAAACACTGATCCAATGAAGATAATTGGAATAGTAGATGCGGTTAATGACCAGCTAAATTTCTCAGCAGTTACAATTTTACCATTTGCTAGAGCATCTTGAGTAATGTGTCCAAATCCACCTACGTGGTATGCCCCTAAGATAATTACTAAAACAGCTCCTCCAAGTAAGATAATACCTTGGATAACGTCTGTCCAAATAACCCCTTCTACTCCTCCTAAGAATGAGTAAACCACACAAAGTAATCCGATAACCGCACATACTAAGAATGGGTTAAGTGTTGATACCGATGTAATAGCAACTGTTGGTAAATAAATAACGATAGCTACACGTCCAATATGGAATAGTGAGAATAACACACTTCCTACTACACGTACACTAGGATTAAAACGTTCTTCTAAATATTCATATGCTGTCGTTACATTTAATTTTCTAAAGAATGGAACATAGTAGTGAATTAATATCGGAATAATCGCGATAATTGAAAAGTTCCCTGCTGCATATGTCCAGTCACCGTTAAATGCTTTTTCCGGTGTTGCCATAAATGTAATTGCTGATAATGTTGTTGCATAAATCGAGAATCCTACTGCCCAAGATGGAATATTTCCTCCGGCTTTAAAGAATTCGTCCGTGCTTTCACCCGCTTTTTTAGTGAAATACACCCCTATAGCTAGCATAGCTAACAGATAAACCGCTAAAACTATACTGTTAAGTGTACCAAATCCTATTTTATCCATGGTACTCCCCTCCTATTTTTTCTTAATAATATTTTTTCTAATAATATTTTTTCTAATAATTGGGAAGGAGGAGAAATTCTCCTCTCCCCAGTCCCTATTTTTTTACTCCTTATTTTAAAAATTATAGGTTATAATCTTTAACTAATTTTTCAACTTCAGCTAATTTAGCTGGATCAAATGATTTCATAGGTTTTTTACAAGTTCCTGCATCAATACCTTTAACTTTTAAGATTTCTTTAAGAGTTTGATACAATCCTAATTCTAATACTTTTTCGATTACATCGTTTGCTTCATGTTGAAGTTCGTAAGCTTCAGCAACTTTACCTTCTTTAGCAAGTCTGAAGATTTCTTGGCTTCTTTGTCCATTAACATTATATGTAGAACCGATAGCTCCATCTACTCCAGTGATAGCTGCTTGAACTAACATTTCATCGAATCCAGACCAAATTAATTTATTAGGGAAACGTTTTCTGAATCTTTCTAATTGATAGAAGTCTGCAGCAGTGTATTTAACACCGATAACTTTTTCATCTTCTAGTAATTCAGCAAATTGATCTAAACTAATTTTAACCCCTGTTAAGAATGGAATATAGTAAAGAATCATGCTGTTATCTGTAGCATCGATGATTGTTTTGTAGTAGTGTTTGATTTCGTTGAATGATAATGGGTAATAGAATGGAGTAACTGCTGATAATGAGTCATATCCTAATTCTGTAGCAAATTTAGCTAATTCTACCGCTTCATTTAAATCTAATGATCCAACTTGAGCAATAAGTTTAACTCTATCCCCTACTACTTCTTTTACAAATTTAAAAATTTGTTTCTTTTGAGCAGTATTTAATAAGAAGTTCTCCCCACTACTTCCATTAACATATAAACCATCAACTTTACTTACGTTAATGTTATGCTCTATTACTTGTCTTAATCCCTCTTCTTTAACCTCACCATTTTCATCAAATGGAATAAGTAAAGCTGAATATAGTCCTTTTAAATCTTTCATTATGATAACCTCCGTTATTTGTTTTTTTAGTTAGTGCATTTATTTAACACATTAAATTTTTAATACACTTATATTTTAAAAACGTTTTTCTCTATTTTTGTCAATAGAAAACCCATAAAAATTCTACTTTTTTTGAAAAACCTTTTAACTATTGATTTTATTATTATATCTGAATCAATATATTTGTTTATCTCTGTTATACATTTATATTCTATCTATAAATAATCTGTCTAGCCTTGTATCATCTATTTAATACATTAAAAATTTAATGTGTTTAAAAAAATAAAAAGCGACTTATTAATCATTATTTCTTAAAAATTTGATTTAATAAAGTCGCTTCTAGCTCCTAATAAAACATCTACGAGTTTTTTTATTTACTTCAAATAGATATTCACTAGTTAATAGATATATATATTATATTTAATTTTGAAACTATCTCTCTCACCTGGATAATCTCATTTTTAATTTTTATCTATCATAACTCCCTATTAAGAACATATCTCCTTTTAACATATATTTACTACAATCCGTTGTTAAAATAAAACTATCGCCTTTTTTCACATCATAGCTGTTGCCATCTACTTCTATACTTCCGCTACCATTAAGGACGGTAAATAGATTTCCTGTTTTAGTTTTTTCTAGAGAAACTTGTCCCTCCACTTCGACCTTAAACACAGAGAAGTACTTCTCATCTGCTAAGTATGTTACTGTAGCACCTTCTAATTTTTCTTCTTTAGGGCTTGTGGTAACTTTTTCAAACGGAACTTTACTTACATCTTTTGTTTTTTCTATATGAAGTTCACGTTTATTGCCATCTTTATCGACACGATCATAATCATATACTCGATATGTCGTATCAGAATTTTGCTGTACTTCATATATTAATATTCCTTCTCCTATCGCATGAAGTGTCCCTGCTGGAATATAGAAAAAATCTCCCACCTTAACTTCTTCTTCTATGAACAACTCTTGCCATTGTGCACGATCTATTTTATCATTGAACTCCTCTTTTGTTCTAGCAGTATGTCCATATACTAACTTAGCACCTTCTTTAGCATCAAGTACATACCAACATTCAGTTTTACCTAGTTCACCATTCTCATTTACTCGTGCATAATCATCTTCAGGGTGTACTTGAACTGATAGATTATCGCTAGCATCTAAAATCTTAATTAGTAAAGGAAACTTATCATATACTTTCTCAGTGAATAAACTAGGTTGTTTCTCATACGCTTCTTTTAATGTTAACCCTGCTAACTCACCGTTTATTATTTTTGAACTACCATTATCATGAGCAGCAATCACCCATGCTTCTCCAATATTTCCTTGTGGAATAGAAAAATCAAACTTCTCTAAATTACGACCACCCCATATTCTTTCACAAAATACAGGCTCTAAAAAAACTATCTTATCCATTTTATTCTCCTTAAACTATTCTAATTTCAAATTCATTATACACTAATTACTCTTCTTTATACAGCATATACCTTTTATTATTTTGCAAGAAACAGTTTTCAAAACACCAATTTTATGGTAATATATCGTTGTATAAAAATTTTAAAATCAACAACATTAAAGATAAAAATATCTTTATTTAGAAAGTAGGTATATTATGTTATTAGGTATTGATATTGGTGGAACAAGCATTAAATTTGCTGTATTCGATGAGAATCACAAAATCGTACATTACGAAACTTGTAAAACACCTGACAATGTAACTGTTAAAATCACTGATGAAATGTTTAGAATCGCAAGTAAGATTCGTGAAACTTATAACTTCTCTGCAGCTGGTATTTCTGCAGCTGGTGTTATTGATAATGTTCATATGGAAGTAATCCGTGCAGCTCCAACTATTAAGAACTATCTTGGAACAAACTTCAAACGTGATTTCGGAGATAGATTAGGTATTCCAGTATACGCAGATAACGATGTTAACTGTGCATTACTTGGTGAACAATGGCTTGGTGGGGCAAAAGGTTTAGATGAAGTATTCTGTATGGCTTTAGGAACTGGAATCGGCGGGGCTTACTACTTAAACAGTCTTCCTTTCGGATCTAACTTCGGTGTAGGTGAAATCGGACAATCTGTTTATGATTTCGACACTAAAACTACTTACGAACAACGCGCTTCTACTATCGCCCTAGATAGAAAAATCAAAGCTGAAATGTACGAAGGACTTAGCGTTATCGAATTCTTCGACCTTTGTAAACGCGAAGATACAAGTGCACTAAAAGTTCTAGACGAATGGTTATTCGAACTTGCTCGTGGTATTGTTAACTTACTATGTATCCTAGATCCTAAGTACATTGTAATCGGTGGTGCTGTTTCTGCTCAAGGAGATTACTTATTAAATAAACTTGAAGCTAAAGTACGTGAACTACACCCAATTGAAAACAACCAAACTAAATTCCTAGCAGCTGAATTAGGAAATGACGCAGCTCTATACGGAGCTATCAGCCCATTTGTAGAAAAATAAAACATTAAACTTTATTCCCTCTTTACTTAAATAGTAAGGAGGGATTTCCATTTTCCAACAGAACTTCAAAGCTCTGTTCTACATTAATTTATACTTTTTGCAACCGTTTAAATTTCTTCTAATGTTTTTTTAATTTTTTTTCTTTTACAAAATTCTCTATAAGTGATAATATAAATTTAAGTTAACACATTAAATTTTTGATAAATATATATTAAATCAAGGAGGGATCAACTTGAAAAAAATACGAAAAAGATTATAAATGACATCATTTTAAAAAAATCCAAACCGGTATTTTTTTTAAAGAAGGTGAACAACTCTATACAGAAAAAAGAGATAAAAAGAAATATATAATGTTAGTAGTACTACTGCCGTGCGTGTACTGAACGAACTAGAATCTGCTGGCTACATTTTTTTAGAATTCAAGGTAAAGGAAGTTTTGTCAACAAAACATTAGTTAATAAAAAAGTTTTTGTTACAGAAAATAATAACTTTCATAAAAAAATTTTTAAAGAATCAGTATCTGAGCATTCTGAAGTTATTGAAGCTGAGATTATTCAAGATAAAGAGCTTTGCTCAAAAATTAAAATTAAAAAAATCAAAAAAACTTCTAAAAAGTAGCTCGTATAAAAATATATCGGTAATATTGCGTGGGCTCACCAAACTAACTATATTCCAATAAAAATATTTACCTGATGTTAATATTGATGATATCGATAGTTTTAAAGAACTAGCTACTATGATTAGAAAAAAATATCGCATAGATATTCACCAAGAAAAGTCTAAAAAAACTATGCAAGTTATAGTTGATACTCCTGAAGAAATTGCCAATTTTATCGCTAAAGACGGTGAACCATGCTTCGAATTTGATAGGTACACCTACTTTGCAGACGGTAAAATTTTTGAATACGTAAAAATCTTTATAAATTACAAATACTACAGCTTAACAATTAAAGATTAAGCATCGGATTGGAGCTAACTATGAACAAAAAAGAAAAAATATTAAACCAAATCAAAGGCGGAATTATCGTTTCTTGCCAAGCTTTACCTGGAGAACCACTATATGTCGAAGAAGGTGGAATTATGAAACTTATGGCACTAGCTGCTAAAGAAGCTGGAGCTGTTGGTATTCGTGCACAAGGAGTTACTGATATAATTCAAATCAAAGAAACAGTTGACCTACCTGTTATCGGAATTATTAAACAAAGTTATGAAGGGATGTCACAATTCATCACAGCAACTATGAAAGAAGTAGATGCTCTTGTAGAAACAGGTTGTGAAATAATCGCCTTAGACTGTACTCTACGCCCTCGTTTTGATGGTACAACAATCAATGATTTTATCGCAGAAATCAAAGCCAAGTACCCTGACATTCTTTTAATGGCAGACATTGCTACATTCGAAGAAGGTGTAAATGCTGCTAATATCGGTCTTGATTTTGTCGGAACTACATTAAGTGGTTATACAGAAAATACAAAAGATAGACCAAACGAAGTAGATTTAGGTCTTATCAAAAAATTATCTGAAACTATTTCTGTACCTATAATCGCAGAAGGTCGTATCCACTATCCTGATCAAGCAAAAGCAGCTTATGAGGCAGGTTCATTCAGCGTAGTAGTTGGTGGAGCTATCACTCGTCCAAAAGAAATTGCAGCTAGATTTATCAATGCAGTGAAATAAGAAAAAAGTTCTAATTGACACATAATCAATTAGAACTTTTTATTTATTTTATTTTTCCCAAGCACGTCCATCGATATAGCTTGATTTTCTGTAGTTTTCTTTCATCGGTTTTACCGGCATTATTATCGATAACAGTATATATATCAATATCGGACTACCGAATGAGAAAATACTCGCTAATAAGAATAGTACTCGTAAGAAACTAGCACTTATTCCAAATCTTTCACTTAAACCACTACATACTCCAGAAATTACAGCTCCTTCATATGATTTATACATCTTTTTATCTTCTAAAAAAATTAAGAAATTTATTCCATAATTTATTTAATCCATCTATCATAATAAATTCCTCCTGACTTTATTTTTTTGATATTTTATTATTCTGACTTTATAAATATTATATCACATATTTTTGTATATATTGTACTTACTAGACCTTAAATGAAGTTTATATTATAAGATTTTGTAATAAATATCTCAAAAATCACAATAACAGAGGAATACTTATTTTCATCCCCTTATCATAACTTTCTAAATTTTCTTCTTGACAAGTGAGTAATTACTCACTATAATATTAAACATAAGGTGAGCAACTACTCACTAGAGGTTTGAAATCTTATTTCTAATGGGATATCTCTTAGCACCTATCGTGAACGATTCCTTATTAATCGCAGTTCTAAAAATATTAGGTGAACTAATATCTCTCAAATAATCTCAGCTATATTTTTTTATTTATAGAGTGAGTGTTCACTCATTTCTAAAAAGAAAGGTGATTCTTATGAAAAAATTAATACAAATTACTTCATTATCAAAAAGCTTTGGCGATCAAACAGTACTTGACAACATTGATTTCAACCTAGAAAAAGGTGAAATTGTCGGTCTTATTGGTCCTTCGGGAGCTGGAAAGTCAACATTAATAAAAACAATGCTCGGTATGGAAAAAGCGGATAAAGGTGAAGCCCTTGTTCTAGATAACAAAATGCCAAAAAGAGAAATTCTTTCTAATATTGGATATATGGCACAAAGCGATGCCCTTTATGAAATGCTTACCGGCTATGAAAATTTAGAATTCTTCGGCAAAATGAAAGGCATTCCTTCAAAACAACTAAAAGAAGAGATAGCTTATGTGGCAAAAATAGTCGACCTAACCGACCACTTGAAAAAATTAGTATCGAATTATTCAGGTGGGATGAAACGCAGACTTTCACTCGCTATTGCATTAATCGGTAGCCCCGAGTTACTTATACTCGATGAACCTACTGTCGGCATAGATCCTAGCCTTCGCCGTAACATTTGGAAAGAATTATTCAAACAAAGGGATAACGGTGTTGGCATACTAGTAACGACTCACGTAATGGATGAGGCAGAACTTACAGACAAAGTTGGACTTCTTCTTCGTGGAGACATTATAGATTTTGACACACCAAAAAATCTAAAAGAAAAAAATAATGTTATTACTATCGAAGAAGTATTCTTAAAAGTGGAGGAAAAATAAAATGAGAATTTTAACTATTTCAAAAAGAGTTTTTAAAGAATTTTTTAGAGACAAACGAACTCTAGCAATGATGTTCGTTGCTCCAATTTTTATAATGTGGCTAATCAGCATAGTCTTTTCAGCAAATACAAATTCTGAAATTACTGTCGCTTCTGTAAACACTCCTCAAAGTGTCGTATCTGTAATGAAAGATATCGATAGCGTTCATCTAGAAGAATATCAATCAAAAGAAGCTGCTGAAGAAAAATTAAAAAACAATGAGATTGATACTGTAATTTCTTACGATAACAATACTTATACAGTAACTCACGCTAACATAGATTCTACTAAAACTATGCAAGCTCAACAAGTTTTAAAAAGCTCTATAAAAGCATCAGAAGCAAAAAACTTGGTAGAAATTGTAAAAAAAGTAAATCCTAAATTAGGTGAAAACAAACAAGAGCCTGAAGTTAAAGAATATTATAACTACGGTAATGCAGATTCAACATTTTTTAATAAGGTTGCACCTACTTTAATCGGCTATATCCTATTCTTCTTCGTGTTTCTAATCTCTGGAATGGCTCTACTAAAAGAACGTACTAGCGGAACTCTAGATAGACTTTTAGCAACTCCGGTAAAAAGAAGCGAAGTTGTCCTAGGATATGTACTATCTTATAGCTCATTGGCTGTAATTCAAACTATTATCGTCACTCTATCATCTATATATTTATTAAATATTGAAGTTGCTGGAAATCCGTTTTATGTTATAATAGTTAATGTATTACTAGCAATGGTTGCCTTAACATTAGGTTTACTAATCTCTACGATTGCAAAATCAGAATTTCAAATTATGCAGTTCGTTCCAATAATAGTTATTCCGCAAATGTTCTTTTCAGGAATAGTATCTGTTGAGAGCATGGGGAAAATCGCTGTCTATATTAGTAAAATCCTACCTGTTACGTATGCTAGTGATGGTTTAAGCAAAATAATTTTAGAAGGTAAAAATCTTCTTGCGATTAAAACTGATATCATAGTTCTACTTGCACTTTGCATCCTTCTAATAATACTTAATATTCTAGGCTTAAAACGATATAGAAAAGTTTAAAAAACAATAGGAGACTCTTATGACTGAAAATATCTTAAAATCTTACTTTAGCATATCTCATGACGAAACCTTCCCACCTGGTAAGAAAAAAACAATAGAAGCTGCGATTAATTTATTCGCAAAACAAGGATACCATGGTACATCTACACTTCAAATCGCTAAAGAAGCCGGCGTTAGTCAAGCAACAGTATTCAAGTACTTTAAAACTAAAGAAGATTTATTATATTCAATAATAGTCCCTATTATTCCTAAATTATTTTTAAATTTTCTAAAAAGAACTCAAAATACTAATTCACTTGAAGAATTAATCAGTTATGCTGTCGAAGATCGTATGATGTTCCTAAAAGAAAATAAGAACACTGTAAAAATAGTATTCTCAGAAATATTAACGAACGAGAATCTAAAAGCCCAGCTTATCGATTCTTTAAAAGTGGTCTTTGCGGAAATAAACTTTAAAGACATATTACAAAAACATAAAGAAAATAATCCTGAAATTAACGAGGGCTTATCCTCAGCTGAAGTTATTCGTTCATTCGCAGGACCTATCATGACCTACTCAGCTCAAAGATTTATTCTTTTTGAAGATGTTCCTTGCCCTACTGAAGAGCATGATCTACAATTTATTAAACAACAAATTTATAAAAACTTAACAAGGTAAGAAAAAGAGGAGCTTGGTATTTTCCAAGTTCCTCTTTTTACTATTCACCTAATCTAATTACCTTATCACAAATTGATAATGTTGATTTATTATGTGAAATTATTATTGTTATCTTATCTTTTTTACTTTCTTCTAAAGCTTTTAACACTTCGATTTCACTAAAAATATCGATGTTTGCTGTCGCTTCATCAAGAATCAGAAGTTTACTATCATTGTAGAATGAACGTGCTACTGATAAACGTTGTTTCTGGCCTGAACTTATGTTCGAACTTCTCTCACCAACAATTTCATTTTCACGGCGTTTTAAGTTGTCCACAAAACCTCTTAAATTAGTTTTTCTTAATGATGCATCCAACTCTTCTTTGTCTAAATCTTTTTCGAAGAATGTGATGTTATCTTTAATTTTCGCATTAAATAAGTAACTATCTTGCAGAATTATCGAGCTATTTTCTCTAAAGTAACGGTTATCTATGTCTCTTAGATCAATACCATCGATAGTGATATTACCTTCCATATTTTCATCTGAGATGAATTTCATAATAAGTTTCGCTATTGTAGATTTACCACATCCACTAGGTCCACTTAATCCGATAATCTCGCCTTTTTTCACGTCGAAGCTTAGATTATCCACTACAGTATTATCAGCGTATCGATATGTTAAGTTCTCAACTTTAAGTTCGTTAAAATCAACAACTACTCCACTATTTTCCGCTTCTTCCGGCGTATTCATAAGCTCTAAAAATCTCTTTCCACTAGCCATCGTCTGACTTAATGTTGAAGCAAGGTTCCCCATGTATAAAATAGGAATAAACGATACGATAAACATCGCAACTAATGAAACAGTTACAAACTGACTATCAAGTGAAGATGCCACATAGATAAATGCCAACACCCCGATATTATAAGTTACAACATTTAGAACATTCAGATCTACTAAAAATTTATTTTTTAGATATGAACTTCTTGTCAGTTCTTCAGTTTCCATATCGATATTACGTTTTGCTTCATCGATTTTTCCATATTGTAATGTTTCAAAAATTCCATAAGCTTCTTCTGATGAATTGTTGTTTACTTGAGTTAGTTTACGGCGATAATTTTCACCAACATCTTGCCCCACATTTCTAAAACTTAATGGATACACAAGTCCGATTACGATATAGACTATTAAAGCTACTAATGCTAGTTTCACGCTAAAGAATAATAGGAAGAAACTAACCACTAAACTTTGTACGATATAAATCATAAATGGTGTTATCGTATGAGCATAGAACACTTCTAATAATTCAATATCAGTCGTAATCATCGTCATGTAATCACCTGAAGTGTTTTTTGTAAAACTGTCGACAGAAATGCGTTTGAATTTTTCTAAAACTTTAACACGTAAAGCATGTAATACTTTGAACGCTACGTAGTGATTTAAAAGTTGCTCAGTATAACTGAATAATCCTTTTAATACAGCTAAAGCAAAGATTACTACGAATAAAATTACAGCTATTGTCGTTATTTTCGTTAAAAAGAATAACGAGATGAAGTAGGTAAATACGACAAGTGTTAAGTGACCTAGACTTCCGAATAAAGTCGCTCTAAGCAATGGACGTTTAAAGTCCTGAGCAATAGCTAAAAGTTGTTTTAATTCTCTTAATGATGTCATTACTCTACCTCCTTAGCTAAAAATTTTGATTTCAGTTGTTGTTGATCTGTGAATAATTTTCTATACAGAGAATTTTCTTCAATCAGCTCATCATGTGTTCCTTCTTCAATAATTTTCTTATCTTTTAGAACATAGATATTATCTGCATTTGCTATTGTCTCTAAATCATGAGAAATAACGATAATAATTTTTCCTTCTTTAATTGAATCAAAAGCATTCAGTACGATTTCCTTACTGTAATCATCAATATTTGATACAGCTTCATCAAGTATATACAAGTAAGAATTTTTTAAAATTGCTTTTGCTGCAAGTAATCTTTGTCTTTGACCACCAGAAAGGTTCGCAGCTCCTATCTCAAGTTCATAATCTAGACCACCGTGTTCTTCCACAAAATCTTTAAGATTAACTTTTTCTAAAGCATTGTACATTTCTTCTTCAGTTATATTTTTACGAACACTTAAATGCTCTCTTATAGTACCTTTAACTAAGTAACTATCATTAGTAATAAGTGTAGTAATTTTAGACATTTCTCTAGTAGGAATAGTATCTATATTGAAGTTGTCGTATTTTATACTTCCGCTATAGTTAGAATTTAGACCTAAAATTAATTTGATAATAGTAGACTTACCACTTCCACTTTCTCCTACTAATGCTGTTTTCGTACCAGGTTTAAATAGCATATTAATATTTTCTAAAGTCGTCTCCTCACCATAAGAGAAGCTTACATTATTAAGAACAATATTTTTCCCGGCTTCTACCTCGATAGTTTCATCTTTTTCTTGCTCCGGATGATCAAGAAGTTTGTAGATATTATCTAACTCAACATTCCCTTTCATCGAAATATGGAACAAACCTCCTAAAGCACGCAACGGTTTGAAACATTCTAAAGAAGCTACGATTACGAAAACAATAAATTTCTGATCTTTCACCGCAAAGATAGCGATAATTGATAGGACAAAAATAGAAATATAAGTAATAGCATCCATCACATTAATAGAATTAAGTTGGTGACGAAGTAATGCCATCGTCGATTTTCTATATTTTGCACTACGAGTATCAACATCACTCGCTACATTATCTTCTTTACCGTAAATTTTTGCCGTTGTGAAACCTGATAATCTATCGTAGAATACTTCAGATAAACTTAAGAAATCGCTGAAGTTCTTTTTATTAGCCTTTTTCGACTTCTTAATAATAATCATAATAGACACAGGAATAAGCGGATATAATAACAACATCGCTATAAATAGTAAGATATGAATCTTCCCATAAATCACAAACGAGCTAAGTACGATAAACAATGTAGCAAACATCTGTGGTACAAACTTATTGAAATAAAACTCGATATTCACAATCGATGAAGAATTCATCACAAGAAGACTACCAGTGTTTACTGCTTCTGTGTAATTTAGTGAAAGTTTTTCTACTTTATTGTAAATTTCTTTCCTTAATGTATTTCTAACCTGTTTAGAAATTTTGTGACTGAAGTAATTATCCCCAGTTGTAGCTGCGTAATAAACTACTAAACCTACTACCGTCCTTAGGATAAACCCTAACATAGCACCGCTTCTACTCTCTTCGCCTAGTGAATAAAATAGAAAGTCTACGAAGTTGTAGATAAAAAATAGCGAGCACCAAAAGGCAACAAGTTTAAGAATTGCTACGAGATATACTTCTTTTTTGATATTAAAGAGAGCCATTGCTCTACCATCTATCTTCATAATATCTCCTTATTTAATTACAAATTTAGATTTATTTTACACAAGAAGAGTAAGAATAACTGTGGAATTTTAGTTATTTTTTATAAAAATCCTGCATTCACTCTTTTTATGAAAAAGGTTCTAGTCACCTATATTGATATTAATTATCAATTATACCTTTTTTTATTATACTATATAGATAAATTAAAAAGATAGCTTTTAAAGTTTATTGTTACGAAAAATGTTCAAAAAAATATTGAGAATGTTCGGGAAATAGAATTTTAGGATTATTCCTTGTTATTTATATTTTTTTACATCATTGTTCTCTTGAGGAGGACAAATGCTATAATGCTTCTTTTCTGATTGTTTATCTCGAACGGACATCTCCTTGCAGCTTTCTGCGTTGCGTGTCCAATAGAAAAAGACAACAACTCAGTTTTGCTGTTTTTCTGAATTGCTGTCTTTATATTCACATACTAAATTCTTCTTTTAATGCTTCTTACAATAATTTTCTCACATTTATTTCTTTCTCTTTCTATAATATCTATGACATCATATCTTCAAAGAAAAAAAGCGAGAAAAATATTTTTAAAATATCAATCCTTTATCGCTCTTTTTTTATTACTTTTGTTCTTACATCTTCCATTTTGTGAGAATAAAAGTCCATACCTGGACAATAAAAAAGAAGGTTCAAGATTTTTTAATCTTACCTTCTCTCTTATTTAATCATCTAGCTACCTAGTGTTATCACTTTATCTGCTAAGTTTTCGATTTTTTCACTATTTCTATGAGTTATCATAATAACTGTAGAATCTTTGTCTTTTAATATTATTTCCTCAATATCATCTGCTAACTTGCTGTCTAGATTCGCCGTACCTTCATCGATTATGAATACATCTTTTTTATGATATAAACTTCTTGCTAACCCTAATCTTTGCAGTTGCCCGCCTGATAAAGCTAAATTTATTGTCTAGTATTGTATTTTCTTTTTCTTCTAAATTATCAATTACATCGATTAACTTACAATTTTCAAGAACTTCTCTAAACAACTTATCGTTATATTCTTTGTTTAAAATAATATTATCTTTGATCGATAAGTTTAATAACTGCACTTTTTGATTCATCGTAGAAATCGCCGATTTAATATCGAATTGTTTTAATTCTCTATTATCCCATTCTACACTACCTTCATAGTTTTTCAAATCACCATTTAAAAATATTTATTAATGTTGATTTACCACTACCACTTTTACCTTTTTATTAAATACTTCTTGTTTTTTTCTCGAAAGTTAAATTAGGAAATTCTACCGTTTTATCTGGATAGTTATATTTAACATTAGAAACTACAATCGCCTTATCTAATTTTTCTACTTTTTGTAAACTTTGCTCTTCTTTAATTTCTGGATACTTACTCAATAATTCATTTGCAGAAGCGAAATTCGGATATAATTCGATTACTTTTGTTAAACCTCCAAAGAACTCCCCTGTATAACCAGATATCGCAAATATCATCGCAAATTCAATATATCCTTTATATGCAAAATATCCCGCTATGAAAATCAATGCAATTTGGTTACCTGCATTTAATGTCACGTTTAATCCTTGTAAAGTCATAATAGATTTTTTTCTATTAACTTTCGCATTTTTTATATTTTTTGAACCCACATTTACAATTCTATCTAATAAATTCAACGCAGAAAAATTATTTAGCATTTCTGAACTAGCCAGTGCATTCTCTAAATCCTTGTTGAAATCTTCTGTGGCTTTTGAAATGTCTTTTGTCGTTGTTTTTATCGCTTTGTTGAAATACTTAGGTAGAACCATCATTAATAAAGACAATGCAAGTGAAATAATAAATAACGTAATATTCACCTTAAGTAACGCAACTGTTGAGATAACAACTAAAGATATACTGTAAATTGCAAATAAACAATTAGCAGCATATTGTTCAAACTGCTGGATATCAGTAGTATTTAAAGCTATACATTCTGATCCATTATTATGCTTCTCATTATAGACTAACTTTTTCTTAAAATCCGCAATTGCTGTTTTTCTAAGACTTGTAGAAACATTTTGAATCAATTTTTCAACGTATATCGCTCTGAAATATCCCAATGTATTTAAAGCAACATATATCAACATAACCGCAATAGTCGCCGAAACCATGAATCTTAAATTTTTATCTACCGTAGCCTGGATAATTAAGCTAAATCCATAAGACGTCGCAACCTGTGCTGCTGCGCATAATACCGTAATAATAAATACTAATATACTATATTTTTGTTTAAATATTAACTTAAACACACTCTTCACCCCTTACACTACATTCTAAAATCTGTTTACATTCTGACTTTAAAAGTATATTTATTATGTAAATTTTATCAGAGATACCAAAGATAATCAATACAATTCATGAAAATTGTCACATTTTATTTTCTAATTTTCAGATTTTTATTAAAATAACTTTTATTTTAACTCTAAAATAGCTTCTCAAACGTACTTTTGGGAGTGAGCCAGAAGACCTTAATTTTAACAAAGTGTATATAAGAACTCATAGATGCAGTGGTTTATTGATATCTAAAATCGCTTAAGAAAAGCTTTTTAGATATCTAATAAACTGTGCGGGGGTGACTCGACAAAATCGATTTCTCCGAAATCACGATTTTTGAGTCACTCCCAAAAGTCCAAATGCAAATAAAACGAAAAAACTCCAGAATTTCCTCTGGAGTTTATTTTTGTCTATTCTTTTATAATTCTATAGTAAATTTTTTTGATGTTATTGCATAAACTATTAGGTAGAAGATTGCGAAGACTACGATTGTCACAGCGAGTGCTTGTAAGAATATGCTACTATCTGTTATTAAGAATAATCTTAAGATTTTCTCAATAAATGGATATGCTACTATCGTGTGTAATGTCGCTATAATTAGCGGTGAAAAGAAGATTAACAGTACTTGTGATCTGATTGATTGTTTAATCTGTTTATCTGTAATACCTACTTTTCTCATAATTTCAAAGTTTCCTTTGTCTTCATATCCTTCTGAGATTTGTTTGTAGTACATGATTACCACTTGGCTTATTACGAAGATAAAGCTTATGAACACCCCGATGAATAGGAATGATGCGAAGACTCCTCTGAATGTAATTTTATTTTCTTCTTTACCTTCTATTGATACACTCTCTCCTTTTTCTAATTTTTTGAAACTTTCAATTACCTTAGCTTCTCTATCTGTATCTTTAATATTGAATGCAATGTAGTTTTGAACTGTAGGTGCCCCTGTTGCTATGCTTATTCCTCTACTATCTGGATTTTGTTTACTAAGTTCGTCCATTCTCGCAGCTAATTGTGTAGCTATTTTTTCCACTTCTTTATCATCTTTTACAACAACGTAGTAAGTATCCATAATATTCGCTGAATCTGAACCAATTGTTCCTGGGAACTCTGCTAATTTTTCTTTAACTTTATATTCAATTCCATTTAAAGAAATAGTTTGGTGATTATATTCGCCTTTTTTTATCAACATGTAAGAAAAAATCTCATTATTTTCTAATGTTTTATTTTTTTATTGGCAAATTTATTATAATCTTTCAGTTGTAAAACAACTATCATTTTTACATTAGCTAAATCAATCCCTAGATTAGCTTCAAAATTAAATTTATCTTCAACTAATCTTCCTACCATAGGTAATGAATTGTATGATACTAGATCTTGTACTTCAGTTCCCGCTTCTTTAGCTGCTACTTTTACATTATTTTCGATTTCTTTTAGTTTATCACTAGTAGAATGATAACCTGCGACCATTAATTGTCTTGGGAATCTTTCATTATAAGATTTTTCCATACCTGCATATAATGCCGATGTTGATCCCATAGTTACAAGAACCATAGTAGATAATATACAGATATTCGCTAATCCCACTGCATTTCTTTTCATTCTGTATAACAAACCAGAAACGCTGATGAAGTTTTTAGGTTTATAGTAGAAATTTTTATTGTTTTTCATGATTTTTAGTACTGTAATACTTACTGCCATGAACACTAAATATGTACCAATAATTACCGCAACTACCGCGAAGAAAAATACTGTTAATGCTTTTATAGGATTTTGTACAGTTTGTGCTGTGTAATATCCATAACCGATTAATGCTAAGCCGATTATCGCTAGAATCCATCTAGATTTTGGTTCTTTTTCACCTTTGTTCTCATCTTTTAATAAGGCTACAATTTTAAGTCTAGCTATTTTAAGAACTGTATAAAGTAATAATAAGAAGAAGATTCCTCCAAATAATAATACTGAAAAAACTATAGCTATCGGTGTTATACTGAACCCAAAGCTAACTCCCGCTGAGAATAATTTCAATAATACTAACAACATAAGTTTATCAAAAATTATTCCTAATCCAATTCCTAACACTATTGTAGTTACAGCGATAAAAATTGTTTCTAACACTAGAATTTTCGCTATTTGTTTTTTCGTCATACCTAAAACAGAATACAATCCAAATTCTTTCACCCTGCGTTTTACTAAAAAACTATAAGTGTAAAATAAGAATATTATAGAAAAAATCGCTATTACAATTATCCCCAAACTTAATACCTGTTTTGTCGCATCGATACCATTTGGAAGTTTGTCTAAATTATCTCCAAAGGCTAGAGATGATAGTATGTAAAATGACATTATTGTAAAAATTGCTGATAACACATAAGGTATTATAAATTTTTTATTTTTTACAAGGTTGTTTAAAGCAAATTTGCTATAAAAGAAGCTCATCTTACTCACCTGCCTGCATTAAAGTTAACGTATCATTAATTTTTTGGAACATCTCACTCGTAGTCGCATTTCCTTTTCTAAGTTCGTGGAAAACTACCCCGTCTTTAATAAATAATACACGTTTAGCACGAGCTGCTGTTTTCACAGAGTGAGTAACCATAATTATTGTTTGTCCCGCATTATTTAGTTTTTCAAATACTTCTAATAGTTGATCTGTTGATTTGAATCAAGTGCTCCTGTAGGTTCATCCGCTAAGATAAGTGCTGGATTTGTAATAATCGCACGAGCTACCGCAACCCTTTGACGTTGACCACCAGATACTTCATATGGAAACTTATTGATTAATTTATCAATTCCTAAAGGTTTAGTTACTTTCTCTAATCTTTTTTCCATATCTTTATATTTTTTATTAGCAAGTACTAAAGGTAATAAAATATTATCTTTTATAGAAAAATTATCAAGTAGGTTGAAATCTTGGAAGACGAATCCTAGATTGTCACGGCGGAAATTCGCTAAATCTTTATCTTTCAGCTTGCTTAAATCTAAATTGTTTAAATTCACATTCCCTGACGTTGCTTTATCAAATGTTGCGATAATATTTAATAAAGTAGTTTTACCACTTCCGCTCTCACCCATGATTGCTACGTATTCACCATTATCTACTGCGAAATTTACATTTTTTAACGCTTCTGTACTTTGAGTACTTAATCTTGTCGTATAAACTTTTCTTACATTGTTGACTTCTAATAACATTTTTATCACTCCTGAATTCTTTTTATTTTATCTTATCTTCCTAGTTCGAACTTTTCTACAACTTCCTCGTTGTTTATATTTATATTCTACCTTACTTTTCTTACAGATTCTATCGATTTTCCTTACAAAAAAGCTCCCAACCTTACACTTTTGTAAGATTGGGATATTTATTACTTTTTATTTGATTTCAAAGAAGTAGTTCTACTTTATTTCCTAGGAAATTATAGTCTCAATACATCTGTGAATCTTTGTTCAGAGTTATTATCTAGTCTGTGCGTTATTAGAATTACTGTTAATTCTGGATTAGTTAATAGAAGTTCTTCTATTTTTTCTGCATTATCCTTGTCTAAATTAGAAGTTATCTCATCTAACAGTACTACTTTTTTCTCTCTAATAATTCCACGAGCTAAAGCAATTCTTTGTTTTTGACCACCTGATAAGTTCTTACCACCTTCTATAAGTTCAGTATCTAATCCGTCCTCAAGACTTTCCAGAAACTCGCCTAGTCCAACACTTTCTAAGGTAGCTTTGATTTTTTCATCAGCATATTCATCACCTAGCGTTATGTTGAATCTTAGACTTTCTGTAAAAATATAAGGCTCTTGTGGAATATATAGCATCTTATCATACAGGCTATGCTTATTAAGACCATCTAGTTTCTCTCCATTAAATTTAATTGCACCTTCGTAATTTTCTATTCTTCCAGTCAATAATTTTAATAATGTAGATTTCCCGCTTCCACTTTCACCGACAATAGCGTACTTCCCATGTTTATTAAATGAATACGAAATATTTTTTAAGACACTTTTCTCTTCATATTTATAAGAAACATCTTCTAATTCTATTGTCTCAATTTCATCATTTAATAATTTTTTACTTGTATCTTGTTCATTAATCTCCTTAGCATCTTCTTTGAATTTCTCGAATTTCTCAAAAATTGGCACTACAATATTCAACTCTACCGTAATATTCATAATATTTCCTACTGAATTAAAAATCGTAGATGTTAGTGATTCTACCGTTAAAATAGATCCAAAACCAACAATATTTTTTAGCGCTAGTATTCCTGTTAGTAATACTACACCAACTTGCCCTACTAAATTTCCTAGACCTCCTAGGACACCAGCAAAGCCAACACTTTTTCTTAGAGATACAGAGTCTTTTAGTACTTCATTAGAAGAACTTGCTACAATTTCTTTCAAAATTCCTAATTTATTGAAAGATAATAAACTATCGAATCCCTGTAAGTAATTTGTATTTTTACTTATTAAGTTTTCTAACGAACCTGAGTATCTCTGAGCTTTATTCTGGATAGATTTTTGCGCAAGAGCTGGTAAAACTAATGTAAGAACACTCATTACTATAGAAAAGACGATAATCGACCAGTGGAATGCAAACAGTCCAACTATAGCTAAAAGCGTCTCTATAATTGCTGTAATACTTTGATAAAAATTGCCAAATCCTTTTTCCTCAACAATCATCAAGTCATTACTAAGCCACGATATGTAGTCACCGCTATTGTTCTTATTGAAATTAGCATAGTTATTTTTAGAAATTGCATCGACGACATCACATCGAATGTCAGTTATCATTTTTTGCACTACATAGTTTTCATACGGAATTTTTATATAAAGAGAAACCAAATATAATAAAAACACTATACCTGCATAGGCTATATTATAGAAAAAGCCATCGGTATTCGACTTAATTAATTCGTTAAATCCATCCCCTATAAAATACGCAGCGACAACCTTACATGCTCCTCCAAAAATAATTAGTAAAAGCAACAAACTATTTTCTAAATATCTTTTCTTTAAATACTGCTTCATCTTTTCCCTCCTTATACCTTACTATTATTCTATCAAATAAAATAAACTTAAACAAGATAGTTTTTCAGATAATTTGTTTTATTAGTTAGAAAATATTTTTTTATATTATAATATATATATCAAGTAGCCTCTTAGATTTTGTTGAGTCACTCACGCATAATTTATAAGATATCAAAAAAAGTTTTTATAAAGCTAATTTAGATAACAATAAACCACTGCATCTATGCGTTCTCATATTAACTATTTTAAAAATTTAGACCTTATTGACTCCTTCTTGAATTAAAAAAACATCCCCTTAAAAGTTAAATTTATAACCTAACTCTCAAGAGGATTTTTTATTAATTTATTTTTATCTAATCCCTCAATGTATCTTCTTTCGGGAATGTAATTTCTATCCTAGTTCCTTTTCCGACTGTTGAAGAAATTTCGATATGATGTCCAAGTTTGTCTAAAGTTTTTTTACATAGATATAATCCTAGACCACTAGATTTTTTTTCGTATCTTCCATTAAATCCTGTAAAACCTTTTTCGAAAATTCGAGGTAAATCTTCTTCTTTTATACCTATTCCTTTATCTTCAATAACCAGTTTATTTTCACTAGTTTCTATAGTAATCTCCCCACCACTGCTAGAGTACTTCACACTATTACCTAGTATTTGTTCGAAGGCGAAGCTTAACCATTTTTTATCACTAATTACCATTGTTTCATGTGAAACATAGTTTAGTTTTATTTTTTTATTAATAAATAAAGTCGCATATTTTTTTACAGTATCTTTCACAACTTCATCAAGATTAATCTTCGTTATCACATAATCCGACGACGTGCTATCTAATCTTATATACGTAAGAACCATCTCGACATATCGTTCTATTTTAAATAGTTCTTGCTGTAAGATTTTTTGATCTACTTCTTCATTATCCAATAGAAAATTCATCGCAGCAATTGGAGTTTTTATCTGATGAACCCACATACTATAATAATCGACCATGTCAGTATTTTTTTGTCGATTTTCCTGAGTTAATTTTTCTAATTCTTCATACAATTTCTCTATAATTTTATGATAATAATCTATTCTGATATCCAAACTTTTCGGCAGAGCATCTAGATCGTTTAGAATATTTTTGCTCCAAAAAAATTTTAGTTTCTTATAACTTTCTTTATAATTAGTATAATCAGAAAAGCTAGCTATAAGCGCTGCTAAAAAGCAAAAACTTCCTGTATATATTAGCGCCTCAAGTGGTAAATTATATAAGTAAAACATAATGAAAAAAATATAAGAATAAAAACTATAAATAAGATATACACCTTTATATTTTTCTTTAAATAACTTTTTAATATTTCCATTAAACTATATATCCTTTACCTTTTTTAGTCGTAATAAATTCCTCTATTCCTATGCTTTTTAATTTAGCTCTCAGCCTATTTATGTTAACCGATAGGGTATTTTCATCAATGAAATTATCACTTTGCCACAGAGCGGTAATTATCTCTTCTCTCGTTACTATTTTCTCTCTGTTTTCTAATAATACTGTAAGAATTTTACTTTCATTTTTAGTGAGTTCAATGATATTATCTTGGAATTTCACCTCATCACGACTCATATCAAAAATTACATCCTTATACACCACCAGATTCGAAGATCCACTAAAATTATAAACACGGCGGAGTAAGGCTTCGATTTTTGCCTTTAGGACAACTAACTTAAATGGTTTTTCTATAAAATCATCCGCACCTATATTCATAGCCATTACAATATTCATATCATTGTTAGCAGATGAAATAAAAATTATCGGTACTTTAGATAACTTCCTAATCTCCTCACAGAAATAATATCCATCAAAATAAGGGAGATTAATATCCATTAACACTAAATCAGGTGACTGTTCCACAAATTCTTTTACTACATTTTGAAAATCTACTACTTCATGTGTCACATACTGCCATTTTTGTAAATATCCAGCTATTGAATTTGAAATTATCTCATCATCTTCTACTATCATTACTTTATACATGTTTTCACCCCTTAGTTACTATTAATACTAAAAATTATATCATAAACATGCTTCTTATGATATATACTAGCAAAAAAATAAACATCTTCCCTATTTTTTTATTCATACTTTCAGAAAATAAAAAACAGAGATTACTCAGAAGTAATTTTATGAAATTTCCACACTGCTTTGTTTCTATTTCATACTTCTAAATAATCTCTATTCAAAAAGAGAAAAATTGTGGATTAAGATATTTTATATTTAATAGTATTAAAATAAATGGCTGTCAAGGGTATTATATATTCTGTCTTAATCCACAAATTTTAATAAAATATTAATTATTTTAATTAAATGTTTCTTGTGAAACTTTTCTCTTAAATATTTTCTAACGCTAAACGTAAATCTTCAATTAAATCATCAGCATTTTCTAATCCAATTGATAATCTAATTTGCTGTGGAGTAATTCCTGTATATTGTAATTCCTCCGGACTTAATTGACCATGTGTTGTAGATGCTGGGTGAATAGCTAAACTTTTCGCGTCAGCTACATTCGCTAAGTTTGAGAAAATTTCTAAACTATCAATTACTTTACGAGCTGCTTCTTCTCCTCCAACTACATCAAATGAGAAGATTGATCCACTACCTTTAGGTAGGTATTTTTTAGCTAATTCATAATATTTGTTTCCTTCTAATCCTGGGTAGTTGATTGACGCTACTTTAGGATGTTTTACTAAGAAGTCTATTACTTTTTGAGTATTTTCTACATGACGCTCTACTCGTAAAGATAATGTTTCTAAACCTTGTAATAATAAGAATGCATTGAATGGTGATAATGCTGCTCCTGTATCACGTAATAACTGTGTTCTTACATTTGTAATGAACGCCGCAGGTCCTACATCTCTTGTATAACTTAAGTTGTGATAACTTGGATCTTCATCAACTAATTGAGGGAATTTTCCACTACCTTCCCAGTCGAATTTACCACTATCAACAATAACACCACCGATTGATGTACCGTGACCTCCAATGAATTTAGTCGCAGAGTGAATAATAATATCTACTCCATGGCTAAATGCATTAATTAAATATGGACTAGCAAACGTGTTATCTACTACTAATGGAATTTTGTGTTTGTGAGCAATCTCAGCCCATTTTTCTAAGTCAGCAATATTTGCTAATGGGTTTCCTAAAGTTTCTACAAATAGAGCTTTAGTTTTATCAGTAATTGCTTGTTCAATTTCTTCAAAGTTATCTGGATCAACAAAAGTTGACTCTACACCATAACGTGGTAGAGTAAGTTTTAACAGGTTATAAGTTCCACCATATACATTTTTAGAAGATACGATATGGTCTCCAGCATGTGCTAATGTTAAGAATACGTATGTAATTGCAGCCATTCCTGAAGCTACAGCTAATGCACCAACTCCACCTTCTAAAGCGTTGATTCTTTCTTCAAAAACAGCAGTAGTAGGGTTAGTAATACGTGTATAAATATTTCCAGCTTTTCTTAATGCAAATGAATCTGCAGCGTCTTGTGTATCATCAAATACAAAAGATGTTGTTTGATAAATCGGTACAGCTCTTGCTTTTGTATCTCCTACTGTTTGTCCTGCGTGTAATTGTAATGTTTCAAAACTAAATTTTCTTGTCATAATATTTTGTCCTCTTTTCTACGTTTTGATAAGTTCTGTGTTTTAGATAATAAAAAAACACCTCTACTACATATTTACATATGTAATAGAGGCGATCATCTTAATTCGCGTTACCACTCTAATTTATACTAATCTTGCGATTAATACCTTATTCAGTACATGTTTATACTGTGTGCTATATCGTGCAACCTACGTGTTTACCTATTAGATAAACAAAACTCTAAGACCATTTTCAACTAATCTTCACCATGTTGCTTCACACCATCCAGCAACTCTCTGTTTTAGCTACGTATTAATCTACTTATCTTTTCAACGTTTGTGTATTAAATTAAACTAATTGTACACCCGTTTCACATATTTGTCAATAACTTTTTTTAAAAAATTAAAATGTTTTATTTTTTTCTTCTATAAGATATTAAACAAAAAAATCTTATAAAAAAATATTTTTAATTTATTTATTATTTTACAAATAAAAAAATCTAGTATAATTATTTATTTTTAATTTAAGGAATATTAATTTTTATATTTTTATCAAAATTGAAATTATAAAATAAAAATAGAAAGAAAAGAAGAAAGATAGAAAAAGAAACAAAAAAAGATAGAGAAGAACAATAAAAATAACGAGAAAAAAAGGGATAAGTAAAAATTAAGTGAAAAAAATAAAAAAATTCAGTATAAAAATTCACCTATAAAGTGATGAAATCATATAGTAAACTTCTATTTTTTTGTTTTTTTCACATAGTTAATATTTAGATAAATATTAAACTATATCAAATAGGGACTTATATTTATCTATTATTTCCTTTAATTTTTTTCTTTTTTTAAACACTTTCCTCTATATCAGATACCTCTATTGCTTTCAAATCTAAAGCAATACTTTTATCATACATTACTTTTCCTTTAATAATTGTAGTGCTATATGTAGGATACTCTTTCCCTTTATTTATGGTATAATAGCACTAATAACACTATATGAGTATCCCAGGAGGTTTATATGGAATTTACTAAAACAAATGATGGTTTCGTTAAATATGATGAAAATGGTAGAGTTATTGCTGAAATCACCTATTTCCCTACTAATAATCCTAACGTAGTTGTTGCTGATCATACTTTTGTTGATCCTTCACTTCGAGGTCAAGGCGTTGCAGGTAAGCTATTAGATGCGCTTGTTGAAGATATGGCTGAGCAAAACAAAAAAATTAAACCAGCTTGCTCTTATGTCGTTAAAAAATTCCAAGAAGATTCTTCTTACGATTTTATTAACGCTGATAAATAATATTTAAAAAGCAGGAAATTGATTTTTCAATTTCCTGCTTTTACTTTCTATTATATTAATCTATATTATTATTTTTTTTATTTAATTGATTTATTATTATCTTGATGAAATTTAAAAGATTGTTTAAAAAAATTAAATTATATTAATATTCAGTGATATGTATTTGTCCTTTGTCATACTCTGCTAAGAATATTTTAGATGTGTCTTCATATCCTAATTCTAATAAAGTTTCTTTTAACCATTCTTCTGTTTTATCCATCGTTTCTAATGTACTATGTTGGATAGTTCCATCAGTAATTACCGGATATTTAGGATTTTCCTCACCTTGTTGTATTATAATTAGTTGTCCATTTTGTTCTAAAACCGCTCTTTTTACTTTTTGAATACTATAAACACCTTGTGTTCTTAATTTAAAAGCTATGTCTTGTGCTGTTAAACCAGCTTTTCTTGTTGCTTCTACATCTATTTTTCCTTTTTTTATTATTGTTGTAGGTTCTCCGTCTATCATTTTTTTTAAGTATGAGTTATTTGTTTTTAACCACTTCAGACCTAATACCAAAATTATCCATATTAATAATATATTGAAGTATTGTAAAAATAGAAATTGATGGACTATATATTACCCCTCCTAATATTCCCCCGAGTACATAGTTTTGAACTTGATCACTCGCTGAAGTTGGTGCTAAATTTCCTTTTCCTGATATATTAATTACTATTACAAGCGATAATAAACCTAAAGCTAGTTTTATTGCTATATCTATATATGAAAGTTGCATTATCTTTTCACCTCCACTTTTTTTCAACAATTGGTTCTACCAATTCTATTTTCTCTAGTAAATAATCACCCTTTTTTCCGTTACTTATTACTCTATAGTAGTTATCATCTATTTTTAAAAATGAATTTTCTATAGAGGCTTCACTATTTATATAGATATGTGTTTTGTCAATATTTAATTTTTCTGAAACTCCCTCAATAAATTCAATAGAGCTTTTATACTGATTAGCTGATATACTATTACTTTGATAATCACTTACTTGTATCCCGATTAATAAAAAAAGATACCTAATATCATTATGATAGCTAATTCTCTATACTTGCTATCTTGTCTATTTTTTTATAATACTTAATTAGTGATACTATTATTATTAATAGTAAGCATCCTCCTACTACATATGTTATAGTATTACTCTGATCTATTTTATTTAATAAATATTCATAAGAATAAAATTTCAAACCTATCACTCCTTTTTGTTTTACGTGAAACATTTATATTATTCTATTTTTTTAACTCCTACGCTATTCTATCTTTATCATCTAAAAATATTTTTTTATAGATAATTTTGTTTTTTTTATTTTCATACAATTTTAAAGTCACTTAAATATTTTCTTATCGTATTGTTGTTTAAATGAGTATTCATTTATGAAAAATTCTATGTTTTTTTAATTTTAGCAAAGAGCTAAATAGATTGTAAAAATTTCATGTACAATCCACTGATTTCGAAGATATTTTATCATAGCTAAATGATGAATAACTAAATAATTGATATTTTCAGCAAAAAAGTAGGGTATTTCTCATAATCTTCATAAAAAGTAGTGAGTGTCATTGTCTCTACTGTTTCTCCCAGTTTTTCTAAGACATAAGAAATACCTTCATTTATATCATTACTAGTCGTCACTTTACTAGTTTTTCCATGTTCCCACTCATTTTTATAGCTTATTCTTTAAAAAACACGACCCTCTGCTATTCTCTTCATTACTTGCTATTATTTTTCTAATTTTGTTTTTCTTAGCATTAGCTCGCCTTTTTTATTCTAATAGGCCCATCACTTAATTTATGCTCTTTGTCCCGCATTAATATTCTTATAACCTGCATCGTTCTTCTAAGTGCCTCTAAAGCTGAGAATTCCCATCTCATCGTAGCTTCCATCATAAGTTCAAATGCATCTTTAAAACCTGTTGCTCTTTCTGCACCCCTAGGATCACCTATAAATAGTACATTATTTAGTGAAACTTCGTCTATTATCATTCTTTCAGGCTTGTATCCTATTAATTTGCGAAGAATACCTGCCAAGTATGGATCTATTATATCTTCTTTTTCCAAGTAATCTATATACTCATTTTCCGAATCAAAGATTGGTAACTTAATATTCCCGTGAACTAGATAATCTTTCTCTTCTGTTACTCTTACAACATCAATCACTCCAAACTCATCGAATTTAATGTAATCGATAGAATATTTTGTGTCCCATTCATTTACATCTTCTATATAAAAATTTTGGTCCCATAAATTACCTCTTTTCTTAAAAATTAATACAGGAATAACTTAAACCCATAATCTCATAGAAATTTATTTTTATTAAGTCACCCCCGCTAATTTTATTTTTTAATAAGTATTTTTAATCATTATGCATGATTTTAAATAAGATATTACTTTTGTCAGTCATGCTAAAGATAAAAATATACGTCATGGTTTATCCACAACGCATATTATATTTTACAACAAATTGTCTTTTAATACAAGCTCTACAGGACAATGATCACTACCAAATATTTCATTGTGAATAGCAGCACTTTCTAAGTACTCTTCTAAATCACGACTTACTAAGAAGTAATCAATTCTCCATCCTGCATTATTTTTACGTGCGTTAAAACGATAACTCCACCAAGAGTAGGCACCTGTTAAGTCTGGATTATAATATCTAAACGTATCTATAAATCCAGCATCTAATAACTTCGTGAATTTTTCTCTTTCTTCTGGTGTGAATCCTGCATTTTTCATATTTGATTTCGGATTTTTTAAATCTATTTCTGTATGAGCAACATTTAAATCTCCACAAACAACGACACCTTTTGTTTTGTTTAATTCTAATAAATAGTTTTTAAAATCTTCTTCCCAACTCATACGATACTCTAATCTCTTAAGCTCACTTCCTGAATTTGGTGTATACACTGTAATAAAGAAGAATTTATCGTATTCTAGGGTAATCACACGACCTTCTGTATCGTGTTCATCGATTCCTATTCCATATGTTACATTTAATGGCTCGTGTTTAGTATATATAGCTGTTCCTGAGTATCCCTTACGTTCAGCATAGTTAAAATAGCTATAATAACCATCAAATTGTAAATCAAGTTGTCCTGCTTGCATTTTTGTCTCTTGTAAACAGAAGAAATCAGCATCTAGTTGTTTAAAATCTTCTTCGAAATTTTTACCAACGATCGCTCTTAGACCATTGACATTAAAACTTATACATTTCATTTCGTTCTCCTTTTTGTTTCATGTGAAACATCTTTATTATCTTGTAGCTCTTGTTTCGTGTGAAACAGTTTCTTTCAGCTTTACTTTTATATCTCACACAAAACATGTTCATTCATCTTTTTCTTTTGTATTTTATATAATACTACTTATTTTCCTAGACAGAATCTACTGAATAATTCATTTATCAGTTCATCACCAGAGTTTTCTCCGATAACTTCTCCTAATAGATTGAATGTATTCGTATAGTCTATAAGTACCATATCCACTTCAAGACCCATCTCTGCTGCTCCGATAGCATCATTTAAGCTTGTTAAAGCTCGTTGAATAAGGTTGATTTGACGTGTGTTTGATAAGTATGTCGCATCTTTTGGACGAGCAGCACCACCGAAGAATAAATCTCTGATATTTTTCTCTAATTCATCTATTCCTTTATATGTTGTCATAGATGTTTTTATAATAGGGTGATTGTACGCTAATTTTTCAACTTCAGCAATATCAATTTTCGTCTCTAAATCTAGTTTATTTAATATTACGATAGTTGTTTTTCCTTCAGTTAATTTTAATAATTCTTTATCATCTTCAGTTAATTCTTCACTGCTGTTTAATAAGAATAATACTAAATCGGCTTTTTCTAAAGCTTCTTTACTACGTTTAACACCTATTTGCTCCACGATATCATCTGTTTCACGAATACCAGCCGTATCTATTAATTTAATCGGTACTCCTTTAATGTTCACATACTCTTCTAGTACGTCACGAGTTGTTCCTGCAATATCTGTTACGATAGCTTTATTTTCTTGTAGTAGGTTATTTAACAGTGAGCTCTTTCCAACGTTAGGTCGTCCAATAATAGCAGTATTTATACCTTCTTTAATAATTTTCCCTTGTTTTGATGTTTCTAATAGACTTTCTAAACTATTTCTAATACTTGTTGATTTTTCAAGAATAGTTTTTGTCGTTTCTATTTCTAAGTCATCATATTCAGGATAATCGATATTTACCTCAACAACTGTTAGTATATCTAAAATTTCAGCACGTAGACGTTTAATAAGCGTCGATAAGCGTCCTTGCATTTGGTTGTTAGCTATTTGACTAGCTTCATCTGTTTTACTCTTAATAAAGTCGATTACAGCCTCTGCTTGTGTTAAATCTATACGTCCATTTAAAAAGGCACGTTTAGTAAATTCTCCTGGTTCAGCCATTCTTGCTCCATGTTCTAAACAAAGTGCAAGTACTTTTTGAATCGTTACAATACCACCGTGACAGTTAATTTCTATAACATCTTCAGTAGTATAAGTACGCGGACCTACCATTTTTACAAGCATAATTTCTTCAATTTTTTCATTTGTAGCTGGATCAACTACATTACCATAATTTATAGTGTGACTAGCTAGACTCGCTACCGTTTTACCTTTTGGTAGTCTTACTATTTTTTCAGCAATACTAAATGCTTCATCACCACTAAGTCTAACAATACCTATAGCTCCTTCTCCTAGGGCAGTCGATATAGCGCAAATTGTTTCACTCATTATTCAAACTCCTTCTAACTCTTTATATTAATTAAAAATTCATATCTTATTTATTATACACTATTCCTTTAAATTTTTCTCTACATACGACCAAGCTACATTTTATATACTTTTTTTATAATGGGTTAGGGGAGGGCGAACAAAAAAGGCCCATCAAAAAATCGGACTGATGGAAAAAATCAGTCCGATTAAGATTGTTGAGTTTAGTTCGTTCAAACAAATAGAATGCTTGCAATCAGCATAAAAAAACAGCAACTTTTTTATGAAGTTTCTGGTTTTGTTTATATAATTTTTATAAAGAAGTAATAAAAGTTATACCACCTAATATCACTCCCGCTGCATTGGGAATGATAAGGATCCAGTCTTTTTTAGGTTCTTTTGTCCAACCATAGATTACCCAAATTAAACAAGAAACTGCTGCAAATAGTGGTTGGAATGGTTGAGCTTTTTCTCCTTGTAAGTTAGCGATAATTTGTGGAATATATGCAATAAAAACAAGAATCCCAATAAAAGCTCCAATAGATCCGACAAAGCGATTAATTTTTTGTTTAGACATATAATATACCTCCTGAGGTCTCATTATATCAGAAGAGAAAAGATACTGTCAATAATTATGTTAAACACAAAATATTATACACTAGCAAAAAAAAAGGATTCCTGAGCTTTAAGCTCATGACTCTTCTCATCAGTCCTAAATTTTGTAGAACCACAAAAAATAAGTAGCTTGGATAAATCTCCAAACTACTCATTTTTTATTATTTTATTAAAAAGTTTTTAATAAGATATTAATTCTCTTCGTTCATAAGTTCAATTTCTGAAATAGCGAATTCTAAGTCATCTAAATCATACTCTTTTGGCAGTACACCACATGCTCCATTAGCAAATGCTTGTCTTTTATACACAGGTACTTCGCCAACACTACTGCAGATAAGCACTTTTGCACCAGGAAACTTCGTACAAATTTCTTTCGTCGCCTCTAAACCATCCATTATCGGCATACAAATATCCATCGTTACAAAATCTGGTTGTATCCTTCTATACATTCTCACAGCTTGTTCGCCATTTTCTGCATAATGACACTTATATCCTGCTCGACTAGCAATTTCTGCTCCACGACTTCTATAATATGAACTATCATCAACTATTAATACTGACTTCATTAGGCCTCCTATTTAGCTGTAATAACTAAATATCTGTGTGGCTCCTCACCACGTGATTCTGTTTCAACATTTTTAATTCCTGTTAAGGCATTATGAATAATTTTTCTTTCAATGCTTGTCATTGGTTCTAATTCAACAGGTTTTCCGATTTTTTTAGATTTTTTAGCTAAGTTTAACGCTAATTCTTCTAATGTTTTCTTACGATTTTCTCTGTAATCATCACAATCAACTTCTATTCTGAAGTAGTGTGAACTGAATTTTTTAGCGTAGTTATTAACTAAAAACTGTAAACTGTTTAAAGTTATTCCACGTTTACCAATTATTAAACTAGTGTTTTCTTCTGTTTTAATATTTAAAGTAAAGTGACGATTACCATCTTCTCTAAAATCTACAGTCGCATCAGGATATCCCATCGCAACAACAATATTTTGTAGATAATTTACAATACGATCTTTATTTTTTACGATATAATCTTCTCTTTTAGCTTTTTTTACAGGTTCTTCATCGTGTTCAGCTGTAACAACAGTTTCTTCTACTTCTGGTTTTGTTTCTTCTGTGTGAACTTCTTGGGCAACTACTTTTTCTTCAACAACTTCTTCTTTTTCTGTTATTTTTACTTCAACTTCTTGTTCTTTTTCGACTACTTTTTCAACCTCAACTACTTCTTCAGTTGTTTTAGCTAATTTAACAGCTTCTTCTTTATTATAATCTTCATCTAATGGAACTAATTTTACTTTTGCTTCTTTTTTGAATAAACCGAAAATACCTGCGCTACCACCTTCGATTACTTCAATTTTTACTGCATCTTCTGATAAAGCTAGGTCTTTTAATCCTTTTTTAATAGCCTCATCTACAGTAACTCCAACATAATAATATTCTTTTTCCATTCTTAACTCCTCTTCGCTTTCATAAGTTTTGATCTTTTTAAAACATGATCGATACTGCTACCAAATTCTAAAAATGGCAATTCTTTAGCACCAGGTCTTGCAATCACTATAATATCATAGTTTTTAACAAATTCTTTTCTTGTTTTAAAAGTTTCTCGTATATATCTTTTTATTTTATTACGTTCAAAGGCTTTTCCTAATTTTTTACTAACAGAAATCCCCAAACGCATATGGTCTAAATTATTTTTTTGATAATAAATAACAAACTGTCTATTCGCAAAAGATTGTTTTTTTCTTATAATATTATCAAAAATCTTGACTTCTTTTTTACTCTATATTCTTTTTTTCATTTTAAAAACCTTTCTTAACACTAATAATTTTAACAGTTTATTTAACTTTTTACAACTATCTTTCTTACTTTTTTTAGGATTCTCTAATAAAAAAAGGGTACCACTTTCGTGATACCCTCTGCGCAAACATTAAGCTGAAAGAACTTTTCTTCCTTTAGCTCTACGTCTTGCTAATACATTTCTTCCGTTTTTAGTGCTCATTCTAGCTCTAAATCCGTGTACTTTTGAATGTTTTCTTTTATTTGGTTGATACGTACGTTTCATTTTGTCCTCCTCGAGTTTTCTTTTCTTTACTTAGATAGATGTAATAACTGAATTAGTTTAACATATCTAAAATAATTTATCAAGTAAAAACATCATAATTTCTAAAAAAAAATCTAGACAAGTGAAAATATACTATAACTAATAACTTAATATTATCACTAATTATGGTTAAAATTCTTGTTTCTTTCATTATACATAAAAATAAGGGAGTGACTCGAAAATCGTGATTTCGTAGAAATCGATTTTGTTGAGTCACCTCCGCACAGTTTATTAGATATCTAAAAAGCTTTTATAAATCGAATTTAGATATCAATAAACCACTGCATCTACGAATTTTTCATATACACTTTGTTAAATTTTTAGGTCTTTTGAATCAGCCCTTGTTGTTAATAATCTGTTAATTTTTTTGCTTCTCAGTATAAGAAAAATATTTAAGTATCTCTTTTAAACACTTTTCCACAATTTATTATAAGTTATCCACATATCCTTGTTAATAACTTTATTAACATCTAGAAAAACATTTTCTTTTTTTTCTTAAGTTTTTTTAACAGATTTATAACGTTATTCACAATTTCACATTCAAAAAGTTATTCACAGGTGTGAATTGTGTGTGAAAAAAACTTATAAACTATATTATTATCAATATTGAAGTTTGTTAAAAACCTCTCAGAACTTATAAAATACTTTTTATATTCTATTACTTTTTAACATATTCACAGCTTTTTTTCTTAGTTTTTTTTATTCACATAGTTAATAACTTCTGTTAACAACTTGTGAATAACTAATATTTTATTTTATTAACAATCTATGTTATAATTATTTATATATTTTTTTAAGGAGGTATTTCATTGAGTAATTCTAATTTCTTATGGGAAATTATTCTTCGCGAACTAAAAAGTACCGTTGATCCTCATGTATTTGATACTTGGTTTTCTGGTGCTTCTATAGATAACGTCGATTTTATGAAAAAATCAATAGTTATTACTAGTAAAGAAGCTCTTATTTCTCAATTTATTCAAGGTGCTTATGATCAAAAATTAAAAGAAATACTAAAGAAAAATACTGGATTTGATTTTAATATAGACTATACTTCCCTTGACACTGATATTCCTCTAATTACTCCTCATGTTGTTGATGAGAAGCCAGCAGCTGAAAATCTAATTAGACAGAACTTTCTTCAAGGTGATAAACCTTCTGGAGCTCAACATTTTTATCAAAAACAAACTTTTCCTCTAGAAGACTATAAACATCCTGTCCCTAATAAAAATATTACAGCGAGTAAAAAGAATCCTACGCTTAATAAAAACTACACTTTTGAAAATTTCGTAGTAGGGGAAGGGAATGCTTTTACACATAATATAGCATGGAACGTTGCCGTTTCTCCTGGTGGTATCTATAACCCTCTATTTATCTACGGAGGTGTTGGATTGGGAAAAACTCACTTACTTCACGCTATTGGTAATGAGATGGAAGCTAATTTTCCTGATTTTAAAATTGAATGTATTTCATCAGAGAAATTTTTAAATGAATTTCTTGCGTCTATTAAACCTATGAAAGACAAAAACAACTATACTAATGCGGATGAAGACTTTAGAAGAAAATACCGCGATGTTGATGCTCTTTTAATTGATGATATTCAATTCTTATCAGGTAAAACTGAAACACAAAACGCATTTTTCCATACATTTAACGAACTACAGATGAATCAGAAACAAATCGTCCTTATAAGTGATCGCTCTCCATCTCAACTTAATGATTTGGAAGATAGATTAGTTACTAGATTCAGTCAGGGGATAACTGCGGACATTACACCGCCTGACTTCGAAACACGTATGGCAATTATTAAATTCAAATGTGAACAGTTCGATATTAAACTAGATGAAGAGACACTTACTTATATTTCTAGTAATGTATCCTCTAATATAAGAGAGCTTGAAGGTGTTCTTAAACGTATTAAGTTCACTGCAACTTCTAAACATGAACAACCTTCACTTAGTATTGCCGAGGAAATACTAAAAAGCGCGAAAACTTCACCTAGAAAAAATATCTCACCTGAGAACATTATTAATGTTTGTGCCGATTTCTATAAAATCAAGGTTGATGATATTCTTTCATCTTCTCGTAAAAAAGAAGTTGTACAGGTTAGAAATATAGCTATATACTTATGTAGGGAACTTACTACATTATCATTCCCTTCTATAGGTGATTGTTTTAATAAAGATCATACTTCTATTCTTTATTCATTCAATAAGATAGCGAAACTAAGCAAAGATGAAAATCCTGAGATTTTTGAAGATATAGAAGTAATAAAAGAACGTTTAGGAAAAAAATATAAGAGTCTGTTAAAATCTACTAAAGATATTAATATGTTTTTTTCACAAGTTATTAACAAGGGAAAAATTCATTATTTTTTTGAGTATTCTTTAGTTTTCCACAGTTTTTACAGACCTTATTATTATTATTTTATTAAATATATATTATATATAAGGAGAACAAATGAAATTTACTATAACTAAATCAAATTTTTCTTGATGGCTTAAATCACGTATCAAGAGTAATTGCCCCTAATTCTCTTTTTGAAATCTTAAAAAGGTATTAAATTAGAATTAGAAAAAGATAAACTTATACTAAAAAGCAAGTGATTCTTTAGTATCTGTAGAATATTCTGTAGATAGCTATGAAGATGATAAAGAAGTTATTACTATAGAAGAAGAAGGACAAGTAGTATTACCTTCTCGTAATTTTATAGAAATAATTAGAAAAGCACCAACAGATTTAATAGAGATAGAAACAGTTGGTAACAATATTTTAGTTAAATCAGGTAAAAGTGAATTTAACGTAAAAGGATATGACGCTAACGATTATCCAGAATTTCCAGTTATCTCTAAAGAAAATAGTCTTAAATTAGAAGCTAATGTTTTTAATGATATTATTAAAGAAACAGTATTCTGTACAGCACCTAATGATCAAAGACCTATTCTTGAGGGGGTTAACTTCTCATTAAGTAACAAAATCTTAACAGCGACAGCAACTGACTCATATCGTCTAAGTAGAAGACAAGTTACACTAAATGATGAAGATAGCAACAAAGAGTTTAACTTAATTATTCCTAGAAAAGCTCTAACTTATTTCCAAAGAATGATAGAAAATGGAAAAGATCAAGTAGAAATCTTCTATGAAAATAATAGAATAGTTCTTTACTATCAAAATGTAGTTTATACAGTATTATTAATTAGTGGTAACTATCCAAATACTAATAAACTTATTCCTAATGTTTTTGAATGTACATTTGTGGCGAACAGTAGAGAGTTTTTCAGTGCAGTTGATAGGGTTGCATTAATGAGTAGAGAAGATAAAGATGATATTATTAAATTAGTAGTAACTGATAATTTATTAGAAGTTTCTTCTCAATCTAAAGATTTAGGAAGTGCAGTAGAGGAATTAAAAGTTTCTTCTACATTAGAAGATGAAAAATTCGAAATTTCTGTATCTGGAAAATATCTAAAAGACGCGGTATCTGCGGTTGCGGCAGAGGAAATTATCGTTAAGTTCTCAGGGGAACTAACAGCGTTTATTATTCAACCAAGTGATTACCACAGAGAAATTATTGAATTAATTTTACCAGTAAGAACTTACTAATAATAAATAGGGGAAGCGGATTGAAATAAAAAAATCCGTAAAATCAATTATTAAATTTATAACGTAATGGTTTATAGATAAGGGGATGACCCAAAAGTACTAAATTTTAAAAAAGTTTACAAGAAAATTCATAGCCTCAGCAGTAGACACAATCCAATTAGTTTCGTCTTATGACTCACTTCTTGGTGTGTCCTTGCATACGTTATACGTAAGAATTTTAACGTGTTTTTGGCACTAAAAATTCTAACGTACAACGCAAGTGGTTTATTGATATCTAAATTCGCTTTATAAAAGCTTTTTAGATATCTAATAAACTTTGCGGGGGTGACTCGACAAAATCGATTTCTACGAAATCACGATTTTTGAGTCACTCCCAATAATTTTTAGAATATCTATTAACCATACGGGGGGTGACTTTGTAAATATGATTTATATAGAATCAGTATTTTTGAGTTACTCCCTTTTCAAGGTTAAATTAGGAGGAACAATGACAAATAAAAAGAGTAGTATTTTAATTTTACTAGGTGTTGTCTTTTTAGGACTTATTCTTAGAACACCTATTACAGCAGTAGGCGCAATCGTAGGACCATTAAAATCTATTTTAGATATTAACAACACGGTTGCTGGGTTTATCACAACAATACCATTAATTGCATTTGCAATATTCAGTCCAATGGTTGCTAAATTATCAAATAAAGTAGGCTTAGAAAAGACGATATTATTAGCTGCGGTTATTATAACGGTAGGTTTAGGATTTAGATTTTACATTAATACATATGTATTCTTCCTTACGACATTTATCGTAGGAGTAGGAATAACAGTAGGTAATGTATTATTACCGGGATTAGTTAAGAAATATTACCCAGAAAAACTAGGGGTTATGACTGGTTTTTATGCAGTTGTCATGAATGTAGGGGCTGCGGTTGCAGCGGGGATAAGTTATCCACTGTTAAGTACAAATATTGGTGGAGAGAAATTCTCAACAGGACTTGCGGTTAATATTTGGATTGCAATTGCAATTATCAATATCTTTATCTACGCAGCGCTGTCGAAAAACAATGTAGTAAGTGATGTTAAAGATACTCATGAAAAAGTACATGGATATTTTAAACATTCTAAAATGTGGACGATTATGTTGAGTATGGGATTACAATCTGCATTATTCTATTGTAGTGTTTCGTGGTTCGCGGAAATTATGATTAGTAAGGATTTCTCACCTGAAACAGCAGGATTATTATTATCAATAAGTCAATTCGCACAATTTCCATCGACATTTATAGTACCGATTTTGGCGGATAAATTACACAATAAATTAATTATTCCAACTGTAATTACGATAGGATACATAGTGTCGCTTATCGGAATGCTTTATACAAGCGGAAACTTTGTATTAATGTTAATATTTATAGTTATCTTCGCGTTAGCTGGAGGAGGATCATTCTCATACGTTATGTATCTATTCTCAGCTAAATCAAGAAATGAAAGTGAAGCGGCTGATATTTCAGGATTAGCACAGTCAGGAGGATATTTATTAGCAGCAATATTCCCACCATTATTAGGATATATTAGAGATATCTCGGATTGGAATAAAGCACTATATGTCTTAATAGCGACATCGGCAGTATTACTTGTGACATTAATTCACTGTAGTTCTAAAGGAAATATAATAGAAAAATAAAATGAAAGTAGCTAAACATCTATTTCAAATGAAAAATAGAAATGTTTTAGCTACTTTTTTATTAAAACTTTTATAAAGGTACTGTACTAAAGAAACAAATAAACATCGCTATATAAAAACAGAGAAAAAAATTGATATGTATAATCTAATATTATATGTAAATCACAAGTAAATACAGAAAAATAAAAAAATTAATAGTACAAGAATGAGAAATTTAATAAAAAAATAATAAATTAATTTAAAAAAATAAAAATAAAATTAAAAAAATTATCTTATAATATAAGTATAAGCAAAAATTAAAGACTATAAAAAAAGAAAAACGTTTTATAAAAATATTGAAATAATACTTAATAAATTGGAAAAAAATATGGAAATTTCTTTAGATTAATAACAAGATAGTATAATTTAAAGGAATAAAAAAACACTTTCTTTTTTTACAATACTATGATATAATTCTAAGGGAAATGAGATATTTATACTTTAATAGGGATTTTAGTAGTGTTCTATCTCATAAAAATAAAATAGTAAAAAATAATTACTTTAAAAATATCTAAAAATATATAAATTATATGGAGGTTTTCTTATGAAAGCGAAAAACAGAAAAGTTGTATTAATAGGAGCAGGAATGGTAGGGATGAGCTTTGCTTATCAATTATATTCAAGCGGACTTTGTGAAGAACTAGGATTAATCGACTTCTTCGCTGAAAAAGCTGAAGGTGAAGCAATGGACCTTAACCATGGTGGAGCATTAGTACCACCTATTAAAGTAACTTCAGGTGGATATGAACAATGTGCGGATGCAGACGTTATCGTAATTGCGGGAGGTCTTCCACAAAAACCAGGTGAAACTCGTCTTGACCTAGTTGACAAAAACATGAAAGTTGTTAAAGATATGTCTGAGCAAATCGTAGCTTCTGGATTTGATGGAGTTATCGTTATTGCATCTAACCCAGTAGACGTATTAACTAACGCTTTACAAAAATTCACTGGATTCCCAAGAAACAAAATCGTTGGATCAGGAACTACTCTTGACTCTTCAAGATTCCGTTACATCTTAGGAGATAAATTAGGATTAGCACCAAGCAGTGTTCGTGGATATATCATTGGAGAACATGGAGATACTCAACTTGCTGCATGGAGTAATGTAAATGTTTATGGAAAACAATTCGATAAATTCTTAGAAACTTCTAAATACACTAAAGAAGATTTCGCTGATGTAGAAGAAAAAGTTATGCGTGCTGCATATGAAGTAATTAACCGTAAACGAGCTACTTACTATGCAATCGGTCTTGCTTTATTCACAATCGTTAAAGCTATCTTACGTGACGAAAACGTTGAGCTTGCAGTAAGTGGATACTGTGATGGACACTATGGAATCGATGGATTATATATCGGAACTCCAGCTATCGTTGGACGCGAAGGTGTTCGTGAAGTAGTAGAATTAGATTTAACTGAAGAAGAAACAGCTAAAATGCAACATTCAGCTAAAGTTCTAAAAGAAACTTTAGAAAAAGCATACGCAGCTTTAGAAGCATAATATAGGTAATAAAAAAATATTATAGAAGAATTAGATTCAATCCTTAAATTTAAGAGGGAATTTAATTCTTCTTTTTTTAAAAATAACATAAAAAAAGAAATACTATATCTAAAGATAAGTAAACGTTTTTTTGAAAAGAAAAAAATATAAATAATTTTATTTTCAAATACTAGACTTATAGTAAAAAAATTTGGTACAATATATTGGGATGAAAAGGTTTTAAAAGTTATCAATAAAAAATTTAAAATAAAAAAGTAGAGGAGAAAGACTATGACAATAACGATATATGACGTAGCAAAAGAAGCAAAAGTATCGATGGCCACAGTATCAAGGGTTGTTAATAATAATCCTAATGTAAAAGAAGATACAAGACTACGTGTCCAAGAGGTTATAAAAAAATTAAGATATACACCTAACGCTGTTGCCAGAGGACTTGCTAGTAAAAAAACAACAACAATAGGTATAGTATTACCAGATATAGCAGACTTATCTTCTGCAGAAATCGTAAGTGGAATTGAATCAGTAGCTAATATGTATAAATACAACATAATCTTGGCTAATTCATGTGATGATCAAGAAATTGAAAAAAATATATTTGCTTCATTTGTAAGTAAACAAGTAGATGGAATTATTTATTTAGGTCATTCATTATCAGATAGTTCTAAAAATTATTTACAAGATATCCAAATTCCGGTAGTATTAGCTGGAAATCTTGGAACAGATTCAGAATTTTATTCTGTAAACATTGATTATGAAAAAGCAGCATACGATGTAACAAAAGAATTCTTATCTAGAGGTTCTAAAAATATTTCATTAGTAATAGATAAATATGAGAGTCAAAAAACTCAAAGACTAATTAAAGGATACAAAGAAGCATTAGTCTCTGAAAAAGTAGAATTCAAACCACAAAACATAATAGATGGCTATAGAACATATAAAGAAAGCAGTAAATTATATAAAGCATTAAGTAATATTGAATCAGAAGTAGTAATTACAATGTTTGATGAAGTGGCATTAGCGACAATGCAACAGGCACTAGATTTAGGAATGAGTATACCAGCAGACTTACAAATCATATCATTAGAAAATACAAAACTAATAAATATGACAAGACCTAAAATTTCATCTGTATTCCAACCAATTTTTGATATAGGAGCAGTATCAATGCGTGTGCTAACTAAAATAATAGATATAGAAAAAGCTAAGCGTAAAGGTGAAGAAATTGATGAAGAAGAGTTAGCTGAATTGAAAGCTCAAGAAAAAGAAATGAATTTACCGTACAGAATAGTGCACAGACAAA